>Ga0308176_10000033_pt1 | contig 84811 bp, 61 predicted proteins | sample PhyCR2_3_FD_203890 | JGI IMG/M metagenome (GOLD analysis project Ga0308176, IMG submission 203890) | Soil microbial communities from UC Gill Tract Community Farm, Albany, California, United States - DLSLS.C.R2 | ecosystem: Environmental > Terrestrial > Soil > Agricultural land | place: USA...
GCATCGTGATCCCGCTGAACTTCGACATCGAAACGCGGGTCGGGCCTCGCCCGCTGGTCGCCCAGCCCGGCGTCACGGCCCAGGACGACCCGCGAGACACGCGCGTCCGCAAGGACGGAAAAGATCGCAAGGACCGCAAGGACAGCAAGGCCGGCCGCAGCACCCTGTTCTTCGGCGGGGCGATGCAAGCCGCCCGCGCCAAGCTCACCCTGATCCGCGGCGACGGCGACGACGGCGTGTCGTTCACGCTCGCCGGCCAGGAGCACCTCGCCGGTCGCGGCGACTGCCCGATCTCGTTCCCCGACGATCCGTTCCTGTCGCCGATCCACGCCAACTTCCTGTACGCGAACAATCACCTCGTCGTGCGCGATCAGCGCTCGCTCAACGGCGTCTACGTCCGGATCTCCAGCACCACCGAGCTCCTGCGGGGCGCGACGGTGCTCGTCGGCGAGCAGGTCCTGTCCGTCGAACCGGCCGCCCAGCCCGACGATCTGCCGGACGCCGAGGGGACATATTACTCGGCGAGCATCGTTCGCCCGGCGACGCTCGAGATCCGCCAGAACCTGCGCGGCGGCCAGATCGGCTGGGTCTACCGCGTCGAGCGCGACGTCGTCACGATCGGCCGCGAGAACAACGACATCAACTTCCCCGACGACCCGTTCATCTCGGGTCGACACGCGGAGCTTCGGATCGCGGGCGGCGTGCTATCGGTAACCGATCTCGGCTCGCGCAACGGGACCTTCGTGCGCGTGAACGACGAGCGCGTGCTCAAGCACGGCGACTACGTCTTCTTGGGCCAACAGCTACTTCGCGTCGAAATCGTCTGAGTCTCTGAGCGGGAGCCACCATGACCGTCTGCAATCGTTGCGGCAAAGAAAACCAGGACCACTACAAGTTCTGCCTCGGCTGTGGGGCAGAGCTCTTGGCTGCACCAAAGCCGGGTGGCGAAATGGCCATGATGAAGACGATGATGGCGGACTCCGGCGCCGGACCGGTGGGCGGCAGCCCGCTCGCGGGCATGGGCGGCCCGCTGCGAGGGCCGTCCAACCCAGGCCCCCCGCCGCTCCAGCGCGGCAGCGCCAGCGGCATGCCCGGGATGCCTCCGTCCGGTCCGCTGGGCGGGCCGGCGATGCAGCCGCCGCCGATGCAGCCGCCGCCGATGGGCCCGCCGCCCGGCGTCCCCGGGTTCTCCCCCGGCTTCGCCGCGCCCGCCGCCGCCGGTGGGATGCGCCGCTGCCCCTCGTGCGGCAGCGATGTGCCGCCGTCGTTCCGGTTCTGCGGCACCTGCGGGTTCCGCATGGACGAGGGGTCGGCGCCGATGCCGATGCCGACCCCCGGCCCCGGGCTCGGCCAGCCGATACAACGCACGCGGCTCTCGATGACGCTGATCCGCCCCGACGGCACCGAGGGCGGCACCCACGATCTGCGCCCCGGCGACAACAAGCTGGGACGCAGCTTCGGGCCGGTGTTCGAGAACGATGGCTACCTGTCGCCCATCCACGCCCAGCTCGACATCCGCGGGACGAACGCGATGGTCCGCGATCTGGATAGCCTCAACGGCGTGTTCGTCAAGATGACGCAGGAAGAGGAGCTGACGAACGGCCAGATCATCCGGATCGGCCAGGAGCTGCTCCGCTTCGAGCTGATCGCCGCGCCCGAGCCGACGCCCGACGGGACCGAGCTGATGGGCAGCCCGAACCCCGGCTACTGGGGCAAGCTGACGGTGATCATCGGCCGCGACATCACCGGCGCGGCGTTCCCGCTGCTCGGCGAGAGCAGCACGCTCGGCCGCGAGCGCGGCGACATCAACTTCCCCGACGACGGCTACGTCTCCGGCCTGCACGCGCGGGTCACGCTGCGCGACGGCCGCGTGTTCCTGGCCGACCTCGGGAGCTCGAACGGAACGTTCATCAAGGTCAACGGCGAGCGCGCCGTCGGTCACGAGTCGTTCGTGCTGCTCGGCCAGCAGCTGTTCCGCTTGAACTTCGCCTAGCCCGGCGCCCGCCCACCCGGCGGTGGCCCTACTTCTTCGGGTCCTTGGTGCCCTTGTTGATGTTCAGGTCATCGACCGACGGCCCCGCGGGGTTGCGTTCGTAGTACCGGTAGCCGCCCGGGATCTTCAGCTGGCCACCCGGGTTGAAGATGATCAGCACGTCGACGACGTCGTTCGGCTTGCCGCCCGGCGGCCGGACGACGAGCTCGCTGTCGCTCTCGAACCGGATCACCTCGCCATGCTGGCCGCCGAAGAACACCTGCACGTTGCGCGGACCGTCGGCGGTGAACCGATTGCCCTTGATGCGAACATAGGTCTCGCCGTTCGAGTCGCCCCGGTCCGGGTCGATGCCGGTCACCATGAGCTTGGTGTTCTCACTTCCACAGGCCGAGGCGGCGAGGCCGAAGATCAACACCAGCGCGGCTGGATGGCAGAAAGGCGGCAAGCACCTGGACATGGAAGGAACCGTACCCAACACGTGTAGCTCGGGGCAACTCCCGGACCGGCGCCCCCCGGCGAGGCGTAGGTCCGCTCCTGATCCCAGCCTCGCTCCCCGCGGGCTACATCCATGATTGTCGTCGGTTACATCAGGTCGCGGCGCGCGAGGGCCCGGCGCATCTTGGCGAGCGCCTGTTCCTGGAGCTGCCGGATCCGCTCGCGCGACAGGTTGTACTTGTCACCGATCTCCTTGAGGGTCAGCTCCTGCTCGGTTCCCAGGCCGAACCGCTGGCGCAGGATGTCGGCCTCGATCGGCCGCAGATCGCGGAGCAGATCGCGCACCTCGGCCGTCAGCGCCTCCCACTCGAGATCGCCGGTCGGCGAGAGCTCTTCGCGATCGGGATCTTCGAGGACCTCGCCGAGCACGCGGCCCTCGTCGTCCCCGACCGGCTTGTCGATCGAGACCGACTGCTCGAGCAGCCAGCTGCGCATCTTCTCGATCTTGTCGACCGGCATCTGGGTCGCGGCCGCGAGCTCCTCGCTGGTCGGCTGGCGCCCGAGCTGCCCGGTGAGCTGGCGGCGCGCCTTGGTCAGGCGATGCTGCGCGTCGATCATGTGGACCGGCAGGCGCACCTCGCGGCCCTTGTCGGCCAGGGCGCGGCTGATCGCGTGGCGGATCCACCAGCTCGCGTAGGTCGAGAACCGGAAGCCGCGGCGGTAGTCGTAGCGCTCGACGGCCTTCATCAGGCCGATGTTGCCCTCCTGGATCAGGTCGGCGAGCGCCATCCGTCCGTGGTTGAACCGGCGCGCGATCGAGACCACCAGCCGGAGGTTCGCCTTGACGAACGCGTTGCGCGCGTCGGCGGCCGCGCGGTTGGCGGCGTGCACCCGGCGCAGCCAGTCCTTGCGCGCGCGCTCGCGGCCGAGCGCGCCCACCGTGCTGCCGCGCGTGCCGATGCCGAGCGTGACGCGATCGATCGCGCCGAGCGCCGCGTCGATCAGCAGGTGATCGACGTCCTCGGAGCGCAGCTTGCGGGCCGCGCGCGCCGCGAGCTTGCTCCAGGTCTTGTCCTCGGCCCCCGTGGCGCGCTTCGCCGCGCCCGCGCGCAGCGTCTTGGCCTCGCCGGGCAAGGGCGCGATCGGCGCGATCGCCGCGAGGACGTGCTCGATGGCCGGCGCGTGCGCGAGCACGGCCTCCCACAGCATGATCTCGAGCGTCTCGATCTCCCGCGCCGACGTGAACTCCTCTTCGGGCCGCAGCACGTCGAGCGCGGCCATGTCGCGGAAGTACATCGACAGGTACGTCGTGCCGTCGGAGCGCTTGCGCAGGGCGTCGGCTGCACCCTCGGCGTCGCCGCCGGTTGCGTCGAGGTCGATCTCTGGTTCGTCGTCGCCGCGCCGGGGCGCGCTGCGCTGCGCGGCCTTCGCCGAGACCCGCGCAACTCGATTCTTGCGCATGCTCGGACGACCCAACCCTTGTTGTCCGATCCTGCTGACGATGGCTGCCATAGACTGCCCTTCTGCGCTCCACCGCGCGTACCGATAAGACGCGTGAGCCGCCCAAATGTTTTGGGGATTTCGTGCGGCGGCGGCATGGGGACTACCCCTGAACCGGCGCCATTATTCCAACCCGGCCACCCCGGCCAACCCGGCCAACCCACTGCGCCCGATGACACATCCGTTACACGCGTCACGCCTGCCAGACCTGGCAGACCTGTCGCGGCTGTCACGCCTGTCGCGCCTGAGGCGCCCCCTGTGATGCCTGTCAGGCATGTGAGGCCGTCACCTCGGCGATCTCGCTGACCTCCAGGTGCGATCCGGTAAACACGGACTAGGTGGCGCTGGGTTCCTTGCGTTCCGCTAGGACAATGATGTGCCGGGACTGGTTGCCAAAGAATCGTCCTCGCGTGTGGTAAGCACCTGAAACCTCGAGCACGCGAAACCCGGCCGCGTGTAGGAGCTTGCCGACCTCGTGGAGCGCGTAGGCCCGGACCGAGATTTCCTGCTCGAGCTGGCGGCCATCGTCGAACACCACCGAGCGGTTCACCTGGATGCGGGACGAGAAGTAGTTGAGCTCGACTTCTTCGAGCACCACGCAGCCGTCGCCCTCCCACCAGACGCGGGTCGGTAGGTCGGAGATCACGTAGTCGCGGTTCAGGATCTCGATCAGGACGCGACCACCCGGCTTGAGCGCCCGCGCGATGTTCACGACCGTCTTCTTGTTGGTCTCGTCGTCGAAGTAGCCGAACGTCGAGAACAGGCAGTAGGCGCCGTTGAACTGGCCTTCGAAGTCGAGCTCGCGCATGTCGCCGCGCACGAAGTTGATCGTGAGCCCGCGGCGATGGGCCTCTTCGCCGCCGCGCACCAGGAGCGGCGTCGACATGTCGAGCCCCACGACGTGGAAGCCGCGCGCGGCCAGCTCCATCGCGTGGCGGCCGTAGCCGCAGCCGACGTCGAGCACCTGGGCACCCGGCGTGAGCCCCAGCGCATCGATCACGAACTCGGCCTCGGCCTGCGTCGCCTGCGGGGTCAAGAACGGCAGCGTGCGCAGGTAATCCTCGTCGAACAGGTCGACGAACCACGGCTTGCCGCGCGCCGGCTTGCCATCCGGCTTGGCGCTCGAGGCCGGGCTCGCCTGGGCCGGCGCCTTGTCCACCTTGTCCTTCTTGGCGGACGGCGGCGGCGACGGCGGCGCCTTGGGTCCGGCGGGCGGCGGCGGCGGTGACGCATGCAGCGGATCGCGCACGATCGGCATCGGCTGCGACTCGCGCGCCGATGCGGGCGGCGGTGCGCTCGCCGGCGGGTGGCCATGAACGGGCGGCGGCGAGGGCTGCCGGGTGCGCGGCTCGGGCGGCGCGGCGGCGCTCGCGGGCGACGCGACCGGGGACGGCTTGGTCTCGACGATCCCGTCGACCCCGTCGACGTCGACCTCGAACTCGCCCGTGGTCTCGCCGGCCTTGTCCTCGATCGCCATGATGTCGATCTCGGGGACCGACGGTGACTCGACCGCGCTGGGCTTGACCTCGGCCGGCTTGGCCTCGGCCGGCTTGGCCTCGGCCGGCTTGGCCAGCGGCATCGGTGGAGGGATCGACATGGATCCCGGCCGCGACGGCGGCTGGGTCGCAAGCCGCGCGGCTTCACGAACCTCTTCGAGATCTTCCTCCGAGAGCGTCACGGTCTGGGCGCGGCCGGACTTGAACGCCGCGGCGGACATCGCCGCCTGCGGGATCCCCGTGGACGTCATGGGGGGGCGCGGTTGCGACGCGTCGACCTCGGGCTCCTCGGGCTCTGCGTCCGCAACCTCCTCCGCGTCCGGATCCTGGTCGAGCGTCGTCCCGGCGTCGCCCATGCCCTCCATGCCGCTGTCGATGTCGACGTCGACCTCCTCGGCCGGATCGGTGGCATGGCGCTTTGGGAACCGGACCTCGCCGCTCGACACATGGGATGGCATCGTCGCGATGGGCTCGAACTCGGGCGACGAGATACGCTGCACCGGCAGGGTCACGCCGGAGGCTCCGGCCAGCCCGAGCTCCTCGAGATCCACCGCGGTCATCTCGCGGGTCTTCATCTCGAAGTCGGCTTGCTCGATCGGCCCGCTGACCGGATCGATCACGGTCGGCATGGCCTCGTGGGTCTCGAAGCTCGGCACCGGGAGATCGCGGGTCGTGCGCGCGATCGGCTCCGACCCTTCGTTGGTGAAGCTGTACGCGATCGACATCGCGAGCGAAGGATCCTCGGGGACCGGCGCGACCACGGGTGGCGTTGGCGAACGACGCGGCACGTTGTCCGACGGAACCCGCAGCCCAGCGCCCCGCCGCCGCCGCCGGCGCCGCTCGGCCGTGGTCATCCCGACCTCCATGTCGGACTGTGAGTCGTCGTCGCGCTTGCTCACGAGGCCCCTCCCATCCTCTCGACGTGGCGGCCGATCCGCTGGCCGAACCGTACGGAATCGCCGACCTCGCCGGCGAGCTCGGCGTTATGAGGCTCGAATAGCAGCACGACCGTCGATCCGAGGCGGAACGCCCCAAGCTCGTCCCCCCGCGCGACATTCACCCCGGAGAGCTCGACCCGGCGCGGCTCCCGGGCCGCGCGCCACGCCGCGCTATCGGCCGCGCTCGAGGTAGCCTCGCGACCCGCCATCCCGGGTGCCCCAGGTGCGCCGAGCTGCGGCGCCAACCGGATGTTCCCGACGCCGCCCGCGCCGACCATGACGAGCACGACGTGCCCGAGCGCCCCGGCATTCATCCGGATCACGACGCGCTCGTTGCGGGCGAGCAGCCCATCACGCCGCGCGGCAAGCCGTGGGTTCACCGGCCACAGCGCGCCGGGGAGGTAGTCAAAGCCGGTGACCTGCGCACCAACCGGGGCATGGACACGGTGATAGTCGCGCGGCGATAAATAGATCGTCGCGTACGACCCACCGGTCAACCGCGCCGCGAGGTCGGCATCCGCGACGAGCTCCGCGAGCCGGTACAGGCGCCCCTTTGCCTGCACCAGCGCACCAGCGACCGCCGTCCCGCGCGCGGCGATGACCCCGTCGCATGGCGAAATAATCGCGCTCGGTGAGGCGTCTAGCTCACGCGCGCCGCGTCGCAGCCTGCGCGAGAAGAAGTCCCCGAGCGAGGGATAACCGCCGAGCTCCAGCTCGACCTCGTCGAGGTTTGCCCCGACCGCGCGCGCAAATGCGCGATACGCCAGCCCGCGCAGCCGCGACGGCAGCGCCCGGTCAGCGCCCCAGCCGACCAGCGCCGAATACGCCGCGCCCACGCGCGCACGCGGGCGTTCCCCTGCAATGCTTCCTGGCTTGCTGAATTCCACGCAGGTGCTCGGCCCCTCATGACTGCATGGCTGAACGCAGTCCGGAATGCGTAGATTCTGCCAGGGGGCCCGCCGAGTTACAAGCACAGGCGTCGGTCGCAAGCGACGACCAACCACCGAAACCCGGCCCGGATCGCGCACAACCGAACGTGGTTGGCTCTGTTCGCGCGATTGTAGGTGTTCTACACGCTGATCAGCTTATTTGAGAGCACATCTCCCTTCATCAGGAACACGGCTGTCAGGCGGTAGGATCACTCCCGCATGCGGGCGCGGAACGCCTCGAGCCGACGCGCCGCTTCACGAAACCCGGCGTCGTCGTCGCTCGCCGGCATGTACTGGATGTACGTGGCGAGCTCACCCCACTCCTTCTCGAGCCGCGTGCCGAACTTCGACTTGTACTCGTCGTACTCGCGGCGGACCTGCTGGAACTTTTGCCCCAGCTGCTCGCGCGTGAACGCGGCCGCCGGCACCGCCGGCTTGGATTCCTTGTGGGGCGTCCGGTGCGACGCCTCGCGCGGCCCGTGCGGGGGTGGCGGCGCGACGGCAACCGCGGCGCTCCCCGAACCGTCCCTGGTAGGGGGATCGTCGGGCGTCATCTCGATCTCGTCGGGGGTCGCGGTCTTTGGGGGCGCGACCGGGATCGGCTGAACCGTGAGCACGCGTGGGTCGGCAGGGGGCGTGACAGGAGGCGTGACAGGGGACGTGATCGGCGGGACCACCGGCGACGGGGATTCGCCGGTGCTCATCACGAACCTCGACAACCAGAAGCTTGCGAGCAAGACAATGGCCGCGCTGGCCACGATCACCGGCAGGCGGCGCCGGTCGCGCGGACGCTGGGGCGCCTCGGCCATCCCGAGGATCGTGTCGGCGGGCTCGAGCTCGTCGGACAGCGACACCAGCGCCACGGACCCGGTCGGCGGCGCCATGGGATCATGCGCCGGGGTCGGCCGCGGCGACGGCGTGAGCTCCGGGTAGGACGTGACGCCGGGAGGCTGGAGCACCGGGTTTGGCCCGGTGTTACGGCCTGCCACGCTCCGGTCCACCGGCGGTGGGGTCCGCTGAACGGCACGCGCGACCCGGCCCGTGGCGTCCGGCGGCTGGAGCGGCTGCTGCGCGAGCGCGAACGAGACCGTGGAGATCGTCTGGGTATAGAACTGCTCCTGAAAGTCGGACAGGTGCGCGCTGGCCACCCGCGCGTGCAGCTCGCGCTGCGCGGTCATCTCCTCGGCGAACAGCGCGCGCATGTAGCTGCCCAGCTGATCGGTCGAGATCGTCGGGTTCACCGCGACGAGGCACTGCTGGATCGCGTCGCGGAGCTCGGCCGCGGACTGATAGCGATCCACGGCCTTGGGGCGCAGGGCCGTGGCCACGAGGTCGTCGTAAGGCGCCAGCACCGGATCGATCTCCGACGGCAGCGCGTGCTCGCCGCGGCTGACCTTCCTGGCGAGCGCGCGATAGTCGGGCTCGGGGCCGGCCTCGTACAGCCGGGTCCCGGTCAACAGCTCGAACAGCACGACGCCCGCCGCGTAGAGATCGGTGCGGTGGTCGACCACCCCGCCCCGGATCAGCTGCTCGGGGGCCATATAGCCGAACTTGCCGAACCCGACCTTGGGATCGGTGGCGGTGCCGCGCATCGCGCTCTTCGCGATGCCGAAGTCGATCACCTTGGTCTCGCCCTCGAACGAGACCAGCACGTTCGGCGGCGAGATATCGCAATGCACGAGGTTGAGCGACGCGCCGTCGGACGTCGTGCGGCGGTGGGCGTAGGCGAGCCCGTTCGCGAGCTCGCGCGCGATGAACAGCGCGAGATCGACCGGCAAGCGCTCGCGGCGATGGTCGAGCAGCGCGAGCGTGCGGCGCAGATCGCGCCCCTCGATGTACTCGAGGGCGAGGAAGTACTCGTCGCCGACCCGGCCGACCTCGAACACCTGCGCGACGTTGACGTGGGACAGCTTGATCGCGACCTGGGCCTCGTCGACGAACCGCGAGATGAACTGCTCGTCGGCCGCCAGGTGCGGCAAGACCTTCTTGATCACCGCGAGCTTCTCGAACCCCGCGAGCCCGTGCTTGGCGAGGAAGATCTCGCCCATCCCGCCGCGCGACAGCCGCTGAACGAGCAGATACCTCCCGAACACCTGAGGCAAGGTCGGATCTTGACGACCAAACGGCCCACTCGAGGGGCCACTATCCATGGTCGGCTGCAACGTCACCCGAGCTTACCCTGCCACGACCGGTACAAGGATCATGATCGTTCCCCCGTGATCTCTTCCGCGTCAGACATCCGCTTGCGAATCGGTAGGTTGTGCGACGTGATGCGAGTCTGATAGCGTCGAGGAGCTGATGAGGTGGCTCGCCGTTGTCGTCTTGCTCGGCGCTTGCGGGAAGCACCCTCCACCCGTCGTCGGCGGCGTCTCCCTCGTGCTCGACATTCCAAACGGTGTCCTCGATCCCAAGGGGTTCACGACCGTCGAGGTCGTGTTGCACGAGCCTTCGGGTGACATCGCCCGGTCGGCGAAGGTCAACGCGGACGGCACGTTCGACCTCGGTGCCGTCGATCCGAGCACCATGGTGTCGGTCGAGGCGACGCTGCGCAACGACAGCGGCGCCGCGCTCGGGTACGGACGAAGCTCCGCGGACGCGGCGTTTGCCGGCGGCGCACAGATCGTCGTGCCCGTGCGCCGGCCGATCGCCTACTTCGCCGGCACGGTCAGCCGCGACAAGGACGGCGATCCGAACACGCCCGGGGATCACTGGACCGAGGTACCGGCCACGTTCTCGGATCTCTCGACCGGGACACCCCTCGATGGCACGGCCAAGGTCGGGACGCAGGTCGTGATGATGGTCACCGCCGGCCCGAGCCTGTACATGGTCACGCAGATGACCAGCGATCCGATCGGTGCGCTGATGGGGACGGCCAAGGTGACGCCGGTCTCGACCGCCGATCACACCGTCGGCGCCGCGCTGGCGGGCTCGCTGACCGGGGGAGTGACCGACGGGGCCGGTGCCGATGATGGCGGGACGCTCGTGATCGGCACCACGACGGCGTTATTTGCGGTCAACACGACGACCGGCGAGATCACCTCGCTGGCCAGTGGCAATTTCTCGCGCGTCGCGATCCTGACCACCAGCACCGGCGAGATCGACGCGGTCGCGATCAACAACCGCGGCCTGACGACCGGGGCGTGTACCCCGACCGCGGAGTTGTGGTGGGCGACGCTGTCGGGCAGCACGCCCGGCGCGCACAAGGTGGCGACCGGCGGGTTCTCCGACGTCGCCGCGGATCGCGGCCACGCCTACTATGTCGACGCCTGCGGCGGGGTGCTCGGCGAGGTCACGCCGGCGCAAGCCACGATGCTGCAGCAGGTCACCCCCGCCGGCGCCGGCGAGCCCACGGCGCTGGCGATCTCGAACGGTCAGGCCTATATCGGCGTCGAGACCCAGCCGGCCACGACGTCGCTGCTGGTCGCCGCGATCGCGACGAGCGGCGCGCCTCGCACGCTGTGGAACGAGACCGCGCAGCAGGTCGTCAACGCCACCGACCTGCCCGGCGTGCAGCGCCAGCTCAACGCCGGCTCCGTCGAGTTCGCTCACCTCGAGGTGGGCGCCGGCGGCGACTACGTCGCGCTCACCACCCGCGCACACTTCGACGGCGCGGAGGTCCAGGACGCCAACTTCCCTGCGATCACGATGGACACCGAGGAGCTGCGCGTGTTCGACGCGGCGACGGGCGGCATCGTCCAGCGCTATCGCAGCTGGTGCGCCGGCGTGGTGACCTTCGACCCGTTCGCGACCCAGATCGTGAAATGGGGGTGCGCCTCGACGACGGGCCAGACCGCGCCGGCGCCGATGAGTAACCTGGATCATCACATCAACTCGATGACGTTCCTGTTCGGAAAGAAGTGATGCGCGCGCCGATCATGGCCCTCGTGGTGATCTCCGCGCTGGCGCACGCCGCCCACGGAGATCCGGATCCCAGGCGCAAGATCAGCGTGCTCGAGTACCGCTCGCGCTCATCGGCGCTGCCCGGGATCGCCCGCCGCGTGATCGAGGCGCTTGGCAAGCAGACCTCGCTGCAGGTGCTCGGCCAGGACCAGACCCGCGCGGTCTACGGCGACCACCTCGACCAGGTCCTCGCCAAGTGCGCCGGCGACGCGGCGTGCGTCGCCAAGATCGGCCAGAAGATCGGCGCCGCCGAGATCATCCTCGTGGGGATCAGCGAGCTCGGCGACGTGATCCTGACGATGCAGCGGATCGACGTCGCCGCGCACGAGGTGTCGAGCCGCGTCGCGGACTCGCTCGCGGCGGGGCAGGTGCCGTCGGAGACGCAGCTCGCGGGCTACCTGACCCGGCTGTTGCCGCCGGGCGACTTCCTGCGGTTCGGCGTGATCGACATCGTCGCGAACCTCGCGGGCGCGGCGGTGACCGTCGGCAGCGAGGCGCGGGGCGTAACGCCGATCGAGGCGCTCAAGCTGCGCGCACCGGCCAGCTATGACATCCGCGTCGACAAGACCGGGTACGTGCCGTTCTCGACCCGGGTGGCGCTGCCGCCCGATGGCGAGATCAAGGTCTTCGCGCAGCTGTCTCGGCGCGGCGGAGAGGCCGCCTGGTACCAGCACTGGTACGTGCTCGCCGCGGCGAGCCTGGTGGTCGCGGGCGCCGGCGGCACGGCGATCTACTTCGGCACCCGCAATACCGGGGGCCCGGCCGGTGATGGCCAGCTGCATGTCACGGGCTCAATTCAGTGAGCATCACGAGCGCGTCCTCGCCGTTGTCCTGGTAGTACTGCCGGCGAACGTGGACGGTGCGAAACCCGGCGCGCTCGTACAGCGCGATCGCCGGCACGTTGCCGCGGCGGACCTCGAGGGTCGCCAGGCCGGCGCTCCGCGCGCGCCCCTGATCGAGCGCGTGCGCGAGCAGCGCCCGGCCGACGCCGAGGCGCCGGTGATCGGGGTGCGTGGCGATCGCCAGGATGTGGACCTCGCCGCCGCGGCCCTCGGGATCGGCGACGATCCAGTAGTTGCAGAACCCGACGATCACGGCCTCACGCGCGACCTCGAGCCGCGCGATCTCGCGGGTGAGCTCGGCCTCGAACGTCGCGCGCGGCCACGGCCGGGGGAACGAGTGCCGCTCGATCTCGTCGATCGCCTCGAGATCGGCGAGCGTTGCCGGCGCGATGATCACGCCGGCGCGGCCGGCGTGGCCGGGTTGACCGGCCTGGGATGATTCGCCAGGTGGATGACCGCGCGCCACAGCGCATCGATGCCTTCGTGCGACGTCGCCGAGACGGCCAGCGGATCGCGGCGCAGGGCGAGCGCCTGCTTGGCGCGCGCGACCTCGAGCACGCGCTTGTGCTTCGGCAGCTTGTCGGCCTTGGTCAGCGCGACGGCGATCGGCAGCGTCCGCTCGGCGAGCCAGGGCACGAAGTCGAGCTCCTCGTCGAGGACGCCGCGCCGGATGTCGATCAGGAGCAGCACGCCGGCGAGGCTCGTGCGCTCGGCGAGGTAGCGCTCGATCAGCGGCCGCCAGCTCTCGCGCGTCGCCTGGTTGACCGCGGCGTAGCCGTAGCCGGGGAGATCGACGAGGTGAAACCGCTCCTCGATCGCGAACCAGTTGACCAGGCGGGTTCGCCCCGGGGTCCGCGACGTGCGCGCGAGGCCGGGTTGACCGACCAGCGCGTTGATGAGGCTCGACTTGCCGACGTTGGAGCGGCCGACGACGGCGACCTCCGGCAGCGACGGCGGCGGAAAGTCCGACGGCTGGGCGGCCGAGGTCACGAAGCGCGCAGAAACTTTGGTCATCGGTGATCGATCTTGCTCGGCCGGTTCGAGTCGTTCGGGCGGTTGGCAGTGGCAGGGTACGTCGGGTGAACGGGGGCCATCGGGTCAAACGGTGTACCGCGGGTTGGCCGTAGATGGCACGTCGCACAGATCGCCGCCCGCGCCGCGGGGGTCGCCACATCACGGAGCCCGAGCAGGAGGGCGACCGGACGATCGCGCATCAGATCGGCCTCGGCGTAGGCCGCACCGGCGCCGTGACAAGCTTCACAGCCGACCTCGACGGCGACCACCGGCCCCGCCGGAGCCTCGCCGGTCGCGTGGCACCCCAGGCACCGCACCTCAGGGCGCGACGCAAACCGCTCGCGCGTCCGTGCATGCGGGGTGACCTGCCACGCCGCGAGCTCGCCGGGATGACATGCCCCGCACGCCGCGCTGCCCGTCCAGTCACGCCGCGCGGCGAGCGCAAGGCTCGTGACACTTCCGAGCATGATGGCCAGGTAGACCGAGGTGCGAACGACCATCCGCGTCAACGTTACCCTCCTGCCACGGAGATTTCGATTCTTGCGGCACGCGGACGCACCTCGATCTCACGCTGGCTGAACACCCGCCTGGGTACCCTCCTCCCAAGGTGTTTTCGGTCCTTGTTCTGCGCTCCGCGCGGACTACGCGGACCGAAAATCGATCTCATAGTCGTCGGGCACCGCCGGTCCGTGCGGGCGTGGTACGGAAGCTCGTGACCGTTCACGTGATCGGGCTGACCGGCGGTATCGCGTCGGGCAAGAGCACCGTCGCGGCGCTGCTGGTGAACCGCGGCGCCGCGGTGGTCGACGCCGATCTGCTGGCGCGCCAGGTCGTCGAGCCGGGCCAGCCGGCGCTCGCCGAGCTCGTCGCCCGGTTCGGGGTCGACATCCTCACGGCCGAAGGGCGGCTCGATCGCAAGCGGCTGGCGGCGATCGCCTTCGCCGACCCGGCGGCGCGCGCCGACCTCGGGCGGATCACGCATCCCCGGATCGCGGCGGCCAGCGCGGCGGCGATCGCGACGTGGGCCGACGCCGGCGCCAACGTCGTGTTCTACGAGGCGGCCCTGCTGGTCGAGAACCGCGCGTACACGAGCCTCGCCGGCCTGATCGTCATCGCCGTGCCGCCCGAGGTGCAGTACGCACGGCTCGTCGAGCGCGACGGGCTCGCGCCCGAAGACGCCCGCGCGCGGATCGCGGCACAGGCGCCGCTCGCCGACAAGCTCGCCGCGGCGACCTGGGTGATCGAGAACACCGGTGATCTCGCCACGCTCGAGCGCGAGGTCGACCGGGTCGCCGGCGACATCGAAGCCAGGTTCGGGCCGATCCGCGTGCCCAGGCCGCGGCGCGCGGACACGGCCGGCGGCGCGAGCCGCACCAGCCGGATCTGCCGGCCGGCGACGCTCGTCACCGGCTTCCCGGCGTTCACCGCGAAGCGGATGATCCGGCACATCCTCGCCGCCGAGCCCGAGACCAAGCTCTACGTCCTGGCGCGTGACCCGTTCGCGGCCGACGCGGCGAGCTTCCTGGCGTCGCTCCCGGATCGCGCGCAAGCCGAGGTGCTCGTGGGCGATATCTGCGACATGGACCTCGGGCTGTCGAGCGCCGAGTACCTCGCCCTGTCGCGCGAGCTGACGTGGATCCACCACCTCGCCGGCAGCTACTTCATGGGCGTCGACGAGGACACCGCCCGCCGCGTCAACGTCGCCGGGACCCGCACCGTCCTCGATCTCGCGCGCGACGCGGGGAGGCTCGAGCGCGTCGTGCACTGGTCGACCGTGATGGTGTCGGGCGACCGCCGGGGCACGTTCACCGAGAGCGACCTCGAGGTCGGCCAGCGGTTCCGCAACGCCTACGAGCGCACGAAGTTCGAGGCCGAGCGGCTGGTCCGCGCGGCGATGCGGCAGCTGCCGATCACGGTGATCCGCCCCGGCATCATCGTCGGGGACAGCCGCACGGGCGAGATCGACAAGCTCGACGGCCCCTACTACCTGATGGTGCTGATCGCGACCAACGCCTCGGGCGTGCGGCTGCCGCTGCTCGGCAAGAGCTCCGCCCCGCTCCACCTGGTGCCGATCGACTACGTGGTCGAGGCGGCCTGGCACGTCGCCCGCGGCGAGACCGCGGCCGGCAAGACCTTCCACCTCGTCGATCCGGCCCCGCTGTCCGCGCGCGCCGTGTTCGAGGGCGTCGCCGAGCACGCCCACACCGAGAAGCCGCGCGGTCACATCCCGCGGCCGCTCGCGCGCGCCGTCTTGCGGACCTCGGGCCTGGCGCGGCTCGGCCGCGGCCCGCTCGCGTTCGTCGACGTGCTCGACCACGCGGTGCACTACGATCAGACCAACACCGCGCGGGCGCTCGCCGGCACCCAGCTGCGCTGCCCCTCGCTCGCCGACTACCTGCCGGTGCTGGTGCGCTACGTGCTCGACGTCACCCGCGGGACGCTGCCGGCCGAGGTCGACGACGTGAGCGATCCGCTCGACAAGGCGTAGCCGGCGCGGAGGGCCACGCCGCGCCGATCATGCATCACCGGATGACGGCGTCAGCCGCGGCTGCGCTCCAGCTCGCTGCGGATCCGCAGGCGCAGCGCGCTCAGCTTGATGAAGCCCTGCGCGTCGCGCTGATCGTAGACCGAGTCCTCCTCGAACGTGACGATATCGGGGCGATACAGGCTCTTGGGCGCCTTGCGGCCGAGCACGGTGAGCGCGCCCTTGTAGAGCTTGATCCGCGCCGTGCCGGTGATCGGCTGGGCGATGTCGTCGACGAGCTTTTGCAAGGCCTCGCGCTCGGGCGAGAACCAGAACCCGTTGTAGACCAGCGCGGCGTAGCGCGGCATGAGGTCCTGGCGCAGCCGCAAGACCTCGCGATCGAGCGTCAGCGACTCGACGGCCGCGCGCGCCGCGTGCAGCAGGCTGCCGCCCGGCGTCTCGTACACGCCGCGCGACTTCATGCCGACGAAGCGATTCTCGACGAGGTCGATCCGCCCGACGCCGTGCTCGCCGGCGATCGTGTTACACCGCGTGAGCATCTCCACGGGCCCCAGCCGCTCGCCGTCGATCGCGACGGCGTCGCCGTGCTCGAGCTCGAGCTCGAGGATGCGCGGCGTGTTCGGCGCGTGCTCGGCGGCGCGCGTGCGCTGGAACATCTCGGGATCCGGCTCGCGCCATGGATCCTCGAGCACGCCGCCTTCGTAGCTGGTGTGGAGCAGGTTGCGATCGACCGAGTACGGCTTGTCGGCCGTGGCCTCGATCGGGATCTGGTGCTGCTTGGTGTACTCGATCAGCTCGCGGCGGCCGCGGAACTGCCACTCGCGCCACGGCGCGATGATCTTGATGCCGGGCCGGAAGTGATACGCGGCGAGCTCGAACCGGACCTGATCGTTGCCCTTGCCGGTCGCGCCGTGCGCGATCGCGTCGGCGTCCTCGCTGGCGACGGTGTCCATGAGGCCCTTCGCGATGCACGGGCGGGCGAGCGCGGTGCCGAGCAGGTACTGCCCCTCGTAGAGCGCGCCGGCCCGCAGCGCGGGCCACACGTAGTCGCGGACGAACGCCAGCCGGAGATCGCCGACCAGCGCGCGGCTCGCCCCGACGGCGAGCGCCTTCGCGCGTGCGGCCTCGAGATCCTCGTCCTGGCCGACGTCGGCGCAGAAGCACACGATCTCGCAGCCGTAGGTTTCGGCGATCCAGCGGACGGCGACCGAGGTATCGAGGCCACCGGAGTAAGCAAGCACGACCTTGCGCGTCATGGCCCCTTATACCCGAAGCCGTGGCCGGCCGGCCGTCCGGAGCCCACCGCACGCGGCCGGCGCCGGCTAGCGCAGGATCCCGCGCAGGAACAGCTGGCACAGGTAGCGATAGGCCTCGAGGCGCGGCATCCCGGACACGTCGAGGATCTCGTCGAGCGAGAGCGTCCCATCGACGCGAGACAGGAGGAACGCCGCGCGCGGGCTGATCGGCGCCGAGCCCAGCTCGTGGAGCGGGCGCGCCAGCGCGGGCGTGCGCTGGAGATCGCCGAGGAAGCCCTGGAACGCGTTCATGATCGTGTCGCGGTTGCGCTGGATCAGCTTCTGCGCGAGCGCGCTGTTCGGATCCTCGGACAGCGCCAGATCGACCGCGGTCACCGAGCGCTCGAGATCGGCGCGCTGGCCCCACGCCGTGGCGCGCTCGAGCAGCGTCGTGATCCGGCGCCGCGTGCGGTCTTCGCGGGGCTCGTTCGCGGGTGCATCGCGATCGACCTCCTCGAGAATCTCCGCGCTCCGTTCGTCGATCGGATCGAGCCCCATCACGTCGAGCTTACCGCTGCCTCGCGGCGCCACGCGCTGCGGCGGGAACTCGAAGTGGCCCGTCGTCTCGTCCTCGGTTGCCGCCCGGCGCTCGTTCCGGAGCCCGAGCTGGCGGGTCGGCGCCGAGATCACCGGATCGTTGGGCCCGCTGGGCCCGAGAGGCCCGGCCGCGCGCAGCGCCCCCATGCGGCTCGCGATCTGGTTCGTGGGGTTGTCGCCGAAGTCGGGCGGCGGCTCCGTCGGAGGCGGCGGGGAGCGGTGCCCCGCCAGCAGCGGATCGAGCATCGCGGGCGACATCTCCTGGGTCGGCGCCGCCGCGATCCCGAGCTCGGGGAGCAGGGTGGCCGGCAGCGGCAGCCCGCGCGTCGTGGACTCGTTCGGTGGATGCGCGTCCGCGGTCGGCGACCGGGGCTTGGCCGGCGCCGGCTTGGCCGGCAAGACCGGCGCTCGCGGGATCGGCCGCGACAAGCTCGGCGGCGTGAGCTCGTGCTCGACGCCGAGCACCGCCGGCCGGGTATCGGCGCGCCCGACCAGATCGAGCGCGGCCTGGTCGCCGGTGCCCGCGGCGAGATCGAGATCGAGCGACGCGTAGGCCGCGCCGGGCCGGAACCCCGCCGGCGGGGTCTCGAGTTCGAACCCCGGCTCGTCGTCATGACCGGTGCCGCCCACGCCGCGCCGCTCGCGAGCGGCGGGAGGCGTGCGATACGTGTCGGGCTCGATCGAGGGCACGGGGATCACCTGGCTGCCCGGCGTGCGCACCGTCACCTTGAGCTCCGGCGCCGCCGGGGCGACGCGGGGCTCGGCGTCGGTCGGCTGCACGAAGCCGAGCTCGCGGCGGCGCACGTCGGTGGTCTGCGAGCGATCTTCGGGGCTGCCGAACCCCGGGGTGACCTCGGAGACGAACTCCGTCGACGCGGGCGCCTCGGGCTCGGGGCGCGGCGTGCTCGCCGGGCGCCCCGCCCCGCCGTGGTACTCGCGCGTCGCGTCCTCGAAGCTCACCTCGCCGGTCTGCGGGCTGTCGAACGTCCCCGGATCACCGCCGATCGGCGGCTCGTCGGCCTCGATCTCGACCGTCATCGCGCCGGGGCTGGGGGGGGGCGCGCTGCCACGCTCGTCGCCGATCGCCCAGCCCCCGTCGTGCGTCTCCATGTAGAGCGGGGCCGCCACGGCCGGCTCGACGACGTCGCCCGGCAAGATCTCGATCTGATACTCCGGCTCGTCGTCGCCGATCCCGAACGGCCCGCTGTGCTCGGGGTTGCCTTCCCCGGTCAGGAGCTCGTAGTTCATCCGCACGTAGTCGACGTAGCTGCTGGCCTGGGCGTTGTCCGGATCGATCGCCAGCACGCGCTCCCACAAGAGCAGCGCCTCGTCGAGCGCCCCTTCGCCGTAGCGGCTGAGGCCTTGCTCGATCAGCTGGTCGATCTCCGTCACCGCCTGGGCCATCGTCTATCCGCGCGTCTTGGACACCACGCCTCGGAACATGTTGAGCGTCCGATTCAGCGCCTCGGTCGCCTCGGTCAGGGTGGTCAGGTCCTTGGCGGCGATCGACTGCTTCGTGCGATCGACGACGGTCCGCGCCTTCTTCACCGCGTCCTGCCCGAAGTCCGAGCCCGCGATGATGTCGGTGACCTGCGGGAACAGCGCCTCGATCTCCTCGAGCGCCTTCTCGGCCGCGTGGCGCGCCTTGTCGAACTCCTGGCCGCTGCGGACCTCGACCATGTAGTCCTTGTTGGCGTCGACCATCTTCTTGATCTCGTCCTCGGTGAGGCCCGAGGTCGCGGTCACCGTGATCGACTGCTCGAGGCCGGTCTCGAGGTCGCGCGCCTTGACCGACACGATGCCGTCGGCGCTGATGTGGAACATCACCTCGATCTCGACCTCGCCGCGCGGCGCCCGCCGCAGGCCCGTCAGCACGAACTCGCCGAGCAGCTCGTTCTCCTCCGCGCGATCGCTCTCGCCCTGCAGGACGAGGATCTTCACCGAGGTCTGGTTGTCCTTGACCGTGGTGAACACGTGCTGCTCCGACGTGGGCACCGTGGTGTTCTGCTCGATCAGCTTGTGGAAGTACCCGCCGACGATCATGATGCCGAGCGAGTGCGGCGTGACGTCGAGCAGGAGGATCTCGCTGCGCTCGTCGGTCAGCGCCGCGCCCTGGATCGCCGCGCCGAGCGCGACGACCTCGTCGGGGTGGACGCCCTTGCACGGCTCGAGGCCGAAGAACTCGGCGACCGCCGACTGGACGCGCGGCATGCGCGTCATGCCGCCGACCAGGATCACGTCCTCGATCTGCGCCTTCTGGATCTCGGCTTCCTCGAGGGTGCGCGCGCAGATCTCGATCGTGCGGTCGATCAGGTCGGAGGTCAGCTCCTCGAGCTTGTCGCGGGTCAGCATCGTCTGCAGGTGCAGCGCCTCGTTGCGGCCGGTCGAGATGATGAACGGCAGGTTGATCTCGGTCTCCTTGACGCTCGACAGCTCGCACTTGGCCTTCTCGGCGACGTCCTTGAGGCGCTGGAGCGCCATCTTGTCCTTGCGCAGGTCGACGTGGTGCTGCTTCTCGAACCCGAACACCAGCCAGTCGATCACGCGGCGATCGAAGTCCTCGCCGCCGAGGAAGGTATCGCCGGCGGTCGAGATCACCTCGAACACGCCGTTGCCGATCTCGAGCAGCGAGATGTCGAACGTGCCGCCGCCGAGGTCGTAGACCGCGACCTTGCGCTCGATGTTGCGGCCGAACCCGTAGGCGAGCGCGGCCGCCGTGGGCTCGTTGATGATCCGGATGACGTCGAGCCCGGCGATCCGGCCCGCGTCCTTGGTCGCCTGGCGCTGGCCGTCGTTGAAGTACGCCGGCACCGTCACGACGGCCTTCTGGACCTCCTCGCCGAGGTACTCCTCGGAGATCAGCTTCATCTCCTGGAGGATGTAGGCCGCGACCTCGGGGACGCTGAACACCTGGTCGCGCAGCATGATGCGCACGTCGTCGTGCGGGCCCTCGACGATGCGATACGGCATGATCTCGAGCGAGCTGCGCACCGCGGCCGAGCCCCACTTGCGGCCGATCAGCCGCTTGGCGGCATACACCGTGTTCTCGGCGTTCGTGATCGCCTGGCGCTTCGCGATGTGACCCACCAGCCGCTTGCCGTTCTCGGCGATCGCGACCATCGACGGCGTCGTCTTGTAACCGCCGCGGTTCGGGATCACGGAAGGCGTGCCGTCCTCGACGATGGCCACGCACGAATTCGTGGTGCCGAGGTCGATGCCGATCACCTTGTCGGTAGCCATGGCGAGCTATGTTCCCGCAGTTTTCAGGGAGATCACCAGTCTTGGGCTCATTATTGAGCCAGGAGCCTGCGGACCTCGGCGAGGTCGTGACGAAGCTCGGAGGCCAGGGTGTCATTTTCACTCTTGAGCGCCATCGCCATGACGAGCACCTCCTCCGCGTCGGACAGCTTGCCGGACGAGCGGAAGGCGGTGGCGAGCAGGCGCGCGGACGACGGATCGCTGGGTGCGAGCGAGTGCGCCTTCTTGGCATACTCGACGGCGCTGCGCGGCTGCCCCGCGGCGAGCGCACAGCTGGCCGCGCGGCGCAGATAACGCGGCTGCGGGTTGACGCGCACGGCGGCGGCGAACAGCTTCATCGCGTCGAGGTGATCGCCGCCCACCTCGAGCTGGCAGGCGCGATCGAACAGCTCGGCGGCGTATTCCTGTGGGGTCTGGGGTTGTTCCGCCTTGTCGACCTGCGTGGTCCCGTGAGATCTCTCCGGGCCCGTCAACCGGGCATACGCCCGGCTCAGCGCCTCGAACACGGCCGGCAGGCGCTCGGTGAAGCTGCCCAGGCGCTGGCCGAAGTATCGGTCGGGGTGAATTTCCTTTGAAAGTTTGAAGTAGGCGCGCTTGAGGTGCCGGGCATCGGCTCCGGCGGGCACCCCGAGCAGGGCCCACGGATCGCGGCCATCGGCCAGCCGGGCCATCGCGAGGATCCGGCGGCGCGTGCCCTCGGCGAGCCCGATGTTCTCGGCGAGCGCCGCGAGCTCGGCCGGGGTGGGATCGGGCAAGGTGAGATCGTGCGCGGGCTCCGGACCGCTGGGCTCCGGGGCCGACGGGTGGTTGCTCGCGGGGCGCCGCAACGTCGGCGGTGTCGGCGGTCCGGTGCCGGTGTTGCGGATGGCGACCGTCGCGCCCGACCCATCGGCGGGCACCGGCGTTTGCGGGGTCCCGATCGCCGGCATCCTCCCCGTCGCGGTCGTGCGCCCGGCGCCTGCATCGCCGGGCCCAGGCGCGCGCGGAGGAGCCTGGCCCGGAGCACCGGGCGTCGCGTGCCCCGGCGTCCCACCCTCGCCCGGCATCAAGAGCGCGCCGATCGCGCGCAACCGCTGTACGATCGAGATCGCACGCTCGACGGGCAGGCCGGTCGTCAACAGCACCTCACGCAGGGTCTGGCGCCCATCGATCCGCGACAGGACGAAGTACTCCTGTGGATTGACCTCCGCCTTGAGCGGATCGAAGCCCGGGCTCACCCGCAGCTTCTGCTGGGTCGACCCGATGCCGGCGATCTCGGCCGGAACGGCGCTCACGTTCCGGATCGTATCACGACGTGCTCGAGCAAGACCTTGCCGACGTGCAGCCGGTTCTCGGCCTGGACCCAGGCCAGCGACCGTGGCCCATCGAGCACATCGCCGGTGATCTCCTCACCCCGATGCGCTGGCAAACAGTGCAAGACAATTGCGTTGGCTGCCGCACGCGAAACCATCGCACCGTCGATACAGAACCCGGCAAACGCGGCACGACGGCGTGCGGCATCCTCCTCCTGCCCCATCGATGCCCAGACATCGGTCGACAGCACGTGCGCTCCCGTGGCCGCCTCCTGGGGGTCGCCGGTCAGCACGATGGATCCACGGCCCAGCCGGGCCTGAGCATCGCGTGCCCGGGCGACGATGGCCGGATCCGGAGCGAAGCCCGCCGGGCACGCGAGCACGAGATCGAAGCCGAACAGGCCCGCGGCCTCGAGCCACGAGTGGGCCATGTTGTTGCCGTCGCCGATCCAGGCGTAGCGCAGCCCGGCGAGCGTGCCGAACCGCTCTTGCACGGTGAACAGATCGGTCGCCACCTGGCACGGATGGTGCTGATCCGACAGCCCGTTGATCACGGGGATGCTCGCCGCCTCGGCAAACGCGGCGACGCGGTCCTGGCCGAACGTGCGCACCACGATCGCGTGGCAGTAGCCCGACAGGATGCGCGCGGTATCGGCGATCGGCTCGCCGCGCCCGACCTGCGACGTCGACGGGCTGAGGTCGACGCTGTGGCCGCCGAGTTCGAACGCCGCGACCTGGAACGACACCCGGGTCCGGGTCGACGGCTTCTCGAACACGAGGGCGACCGTCCGCCCGGCCAGCGTCGCGTGCCGCACCGCGCCGCGCTCCGCCTTGAGCGTGGCGGCGCGCTCGAACACCCCGGGCCATGCCGCGGGGGCGATGTCGCCGAGCGTGAGGAACCCGGGGGGAGGCGCCATCACTACGCCTTGCCGGCGCCTTCGGCCAGGACGCCGCGAACGATCGCGATCGCCTCGTCGATGTGCTTGCGCTCGACGATGTAGGGCGGGACGAACCGCACGACCTTGTCGCCGGCGACCGACACGAGCAGGCCCTTCTCGCGGCAGCGCGCGGTGACCTGCGCGGGCGCTCCGGACACGGCGATGCCGCGCAGGAGGCCGCGCCCGCGGACCTCGGTCACGTGGCCGGGGAACTCGGCGATGAACCCGGCGAGCTGCGTGCCCAGGTACTGCCCCGCCTGCGCGACGCGCTCGATCAGCCCCTCGTTTTCGATGATATCGAGGACCACGTTGGCCGCCGCACACGCGAACGCGTTGCCGCCGAACGTCGAGGCGTGCGGCACGGCGCCGCCGGGCTTGGCCGCGAGGCCCGCCGCGGCTCGCTCGGTGCATGCCAGGGCGCCGATCGGGATCCCGCCGCCCAGGCCCTTGGCGAGCGACATCACGTCCGGCGTGACGCCATCGTGCTCGTACCCGAACCACCGGCCCGTGCGGCCGACCCCGGTCTGCACCTCGTCGAAGATCAGGATCGTGCCGGTGTCATCGCACAGCCGGCGCAGGCCCGCGAGGTAGCCGGGAGGCGCGACGACGATGCCGCCCTCGGCCTGGATCGGCTCGACGATGAACGCGCACGCCGTGCGCGGCTCGAGCACCCGGGCCGCCGCCTCGAGATCGCCGAAGTTGATGAACTCGACCGGCCCGAACAGCGGCCCGTAGCCCTCGTGATATTTCGGCTGGCCGGTGATCGCGACCGTCGCGATCGAGCGGCCGTGAAAGCTGCCGTGCGTCGAGATCACGGTGGTCCGGTGCGGCGCGCCAGCGACCACCGCCTGGTAGCGCCGCGCGAGCTTGAGCGCACCCTCGTTGGCCTCGGCGCCCGAGTTGCAGAAGAACACGCGCTTGGCGAAGCAGTGCTCGGTGATCGCCTTGGCCGCGAGGATCTGCTGATCGTTGAAGTACAGGTTCGAGGTCTGGATGAGCTTGCCGAGCTGCTCGGCCATCCGCGCGGTGAACGCGGGGTGCGCGTGGCCGAGGCCACAGACCGCGATCCCGGCGGTCATGTCGAGGTAACGCGTCCCGGCGTGGTCCCAGATCTCGCAGCCGCGACCGCGCTCGAGCACGATCGGCTGCTGGCGATAGTTCTTGACGAGGACCTGATCGGCGAGGGCGAGGAGCTCGGCTTGGGACTTCATGCCAGCGGCAGGTGTACCACCGATAGCGGTGCCTGCGCGCGCCGTCCTACAGGATGTAGCGGGTCAGATCTTCGTCGGCGACCAGCGCGCCGAGCCGCTCGCGGACGTACGCCGGGGTGATCGGGATGGTCTGGGTGCCGATGTCGGGGGCGTTGTAGAGCAGATCGTCGAGCAGGCGCTCGAGCACGGTGTGCAGGCGGCGCGCGCCGATGTCGTGGGTCGTGCGGTTGACCTCGGCGGCGATCGTCGCGAGCTCCTTGATCGCGTCGTCGGTCCACTGGATCGTCACCCCGTCGGTCGCGAGCAGCGCCGCGTACTGCCGGGTCAGCGCGTTCTTCGGCTCGGTCAGGATGCGGACGAAGTCCTCGGCGACCAGCGGGGTGAGCTCGACGCGGATCGGGAACCGGCCCTGCATCTCGGGGATGAGGTCCGAGGGCTTGCTCATGTGGAACGCGCCGGCGGCGATGAACAGCACGTGATCGGTCCGCACCGGGCCGTACTTGGTCGTCACCGTCGAGCCCTCGACGATCGGCAGCAGATCGCGCTGCACGCCCTCGCGCGAGACATCGGCGCCGTGGCGCTCGCGGTTGGTCGCGATCTTGTCGATCTCGTCGATGAACACGATCCCGGCGTTCTCGGCGCGCCGCACCGCCTCGCGGGTCGCCGCCTCGTGATCGATCAGCTTGTCGACCTCCTGCTCGGTGAGCGCGCGCCACGCCTGCGGGACCTTGAGCTTCTGGCGCTTGGTCTTGCGGCCGAGCGCGCCGAACATGTCCTTCAGGCCCGACAGCGCGTTCTCGTCGATGCCGGGCTGGCCGCCGAGCACCGAGATCAGCGGGTTGGCGTCGTCGGTGAGCTCGACCTCGACCTCGCGATCGTCGAGCTTGCCGCCCTGCAGCATCGCGCGCAGCTTCTCGCGCGTGGCGTCCCCCGAACCGGCCGCCCCGGCTCCCGCGGGCTCGCCGGGACGATCGGTGAACGCGCGCCCGCGCGGCAGCAGCAGATCGAGCAAGCGCTCCTCGGCGGCGTCCCGGGCGCGCGGCCGGACCTTGCCGGCCTCCTCGTCGCGCACGAGCTTGACCGCGACCTCGGCCAGGTCGCGCACGATCGAGTCGACGTCGCGGCCGACGTAGCCGACCTCGGTGAACTTGCTCGCCTCGACCTTGAGGAACGGCGCGCGCGCGAGCCGGGCGAGCCGGCGGGCGATCTCGGTCTTGCCCACGCCGGTCGGCCCGATCATGATGATGTTCTTCGGCGCGATCTCGTCGCGTAGCTCGCCCTCGACCTGCTGCCGCCGCCACCGGTTGCGCAGCGCGACCGCGACCGCGCGCTTGGCGTCGCGCTGGCCGACGACGTAGCGATCGAGCTCCTCGACGATCTTGGCCGGGGTCAGCTGCGCCTCGCTCGCGGGCAGCTCCGTCATGGCAGCTCCTCGATCGTCAGGTTCGCGTTGGTGTAGATGCAGATCTCGGCGGCGATCTCCAGCGCGGCCTTGGCGATCGCCCGCGGCGCGAGCTCGGTGTGGCCGAGCAGGGCCCGGGCCGCCGCGAGCGCGTAGCTGCCCCCCGAGCCGATCGCGCACACCCCGTCGTCGGGCTCGATCACGTCGCCCGCGCCCGACAGGATGAACGTGTTATCGGCGTCGGCGACGACCAGCATCGCCTCGAGCCGGCGCAGCGCCCGATCGGTGCGCCACTCCTTCGCCAGCTCGACGGCCGCGCGCCTGAGCGGGCTGCGCTGCTCGCGGAGCTTGCCATCGAGCCGCTCGAACAGCGCGATGCCGTCGGCCGCCGAGCCGGCGAACCCGCCGATCGCGCGGCCCTCGCCGAGCCGCCGCACCTTGTGCGCGCCGCCCTTGACGACCGTGTTTCCAAGCGTGACCTGGCCATCGCCGGCGACCACGACGGAACCGCCGCGCCGCACCGACAGGATCGTGGTGGAATGAACCTCGGGCCTCACCCCCTCCTCCTAGCACGATCCCGCGTCCCCTGAGCGGCCGTTCGGGCGACCGCGTACCACGCGCTTGCGCCGACGGTCTGGGCCCGTCGCTGCCATGAATAACGTCCGCGTTCTACTCCCGCGCGCAGCTCCTGGAGATCGCGCACACGCTTGCTTGCGCCGCGGGTCTGGGCCCGTCGCTCGTCCGTCGACCGCCGGATTGCGATTTGACCTCGGTGCCATCTCCACGACCGACCGGCCGTGCAATTTATCTCGCGCCGAACCCAGCCCGCGTCGCTGCGCGGCGCGTTGACGTTCTCGCCGGCCAGATCGGAGGACGGCTCGCGCGCCGACTTTCGCCGTCGCGCGGGAGGATCCATTCAACGTCGCTGCGCAGCGCGTTGCCATCGTCACACCCCCGATGGCCCTTATGGGTCGACGATCTTGCCGGCCCGCGGGTGCGCGGCGTCGTAGACCTTCATCAGGTGGTCGAGCGAGACCTTGGTGTAGATCTGCGTCGAGCCGAGGCTCGCGTGGCCGAGCAGCTCCTGGATCGCGCGCAGATCGACGCCCTCGTCGAGCAGGTGGGTCGCGAACGAGTGGCGCAGGCTGTGCGGCGTCGCGTCCGCGTGGACGCCGCCGGCGATCGTCCAGCGCTTCACCATGCGCTGCACCGAGCGCGGCGTCAGCCGCCGGCCGGCCGCGTTGACGAACAGCGCGCTGCCGGTCGCGGCGAGCCCCTGGCGCGCCGGCAGGTACGCGACGAGCGCGCGATCCGCCGCCCCGCCGACGGGCACCTGGCGCGACTTGTTGCCCTTGCCGCGCCGCACCAGCAGCATCGGGGTGCCGTACCGATCGCGATCGATGTCACCGAGGTCCAGTGCGCAGGCCTCGGAGACGCGCAGGCCGGTGCCGTAGAGCAGCTCGAGCAGCGCGACGTCGCGCAGCCGCAGGAGGCCGTGGCGGGCATCCTCGGTGGCCGACAACGTGCGGTGGCTCGTGCGCGGGGTCGCCGCGGGCGCCTCGACGAGCCGGAACGCGTCGTCGACGTCGAGCGCGCGGGGCAGCCCGCGCTTGCGCTTGGGGCCGCGGAGCGCCGCGGCGGGGTTCGCCTCGAGCGCGCCGCGCTTGACCAGGAACCGGCCGAACGCCCGCACGCTCGACAGCTTGCGGCCGATCGTGGCGGCGCCGTTGTCGCCGAACAGCGCGGCGAGCTGGCCGCGGACATCGAGGGTCGACAGCCGGGCCAGCGGCGCCTCGCCGCCGCGCTTCTCGCGCAGGTGCTCGCGCAGCGCGCGGACGTCGCGCAGGTAGACCTCGATCGTCCGCGGCGAGTACGCGCGCTCGACCTCGAGGTAGCGCTCGAACGCGTCGATCGCGGCGTCCCAGTCCATCGCGGCGGCCATCGCCCGAGCATGGCGCGGTGCGCTCCGCCGCGCGAGTTTTCAACGCGAAACCGTGGCGGCACCGCGGCCGGTCGCGGCCGGTCGCGGCCGGTCGCGGCCAGCGCGCGAAGGCGCGCGAAGGCGCGGAGATCGGACCGGGGACGGCGTCCCGATCGCGGCGGGACGATCTGGGCTAGCGTAGGGCGATGGTCGAGTCAGCCGCGGGGAAGCCGCCCACCGAGAACCGCCGGCATTATCGGTTCTACGACTTCTGCATGGTCGGGTTCGTGACCGTGCTGCTGTGCTCGAACCTGATCGGCCCCGGCAAGACGTGCGTCGTGTTCGGCGTGACGTTCGGTGCGGGCAACCTGTTCTTCCCGATCAGCTACATCTTCGGCGATGTGTTGACCGAGGTGTACGGGTTCGCGCGGGCGCGCAAGGTGATCTGGGCCGGCTTCGGGGCGATGATCTTCGCGACCGTGATGGGCCAGTTCGTGATCCACGCGCCCGTCGATCCGAACGAGCCGTACAACAAGGTGATCCAGCCGGCGATCGAGGTGGTGTTCGGCAACACCTGGCGAATCGTCGCCGGGTCGATCATCGCGTTCTGGGCCGGCGACTTCGTCAACTGCTACGTGATGGCGAAGATGAAGCTGCTCACGCAGGGCCGACACCTGTGGACGCGCACGATCGGCTCGACGATCACCGGCCAGGCCGTCGACAGCGCGATCTTCTATCCGCTCGCGTTTCTCGGCATCTGGGAGCCCGGCACGCTGGTCGGCGTGATCGTGTTCAACTGGGTGTTCAAGGTCGCGGTCGAGGTCGTGCTCACGCCGGTGACCTACGCGGTGGTCGGCTGGCTCAAGCGCGCCGAGCACGAGGACTACTTCGACAACAACACGGCGTTCACGCCGTTCTCGCTCAGGGACTGAGCCGCGGCAGGTCGAACCCGGACCCGCGCGCGAACAACCGGTCAGAACGCCGCACGCGGCGTCTGGATCAGCGCCAGATCGGCCGCCACGCCGCCATCGATCATCAGCGCGGCACCGTTGACATAGGAGCTCTCCGCGGAGCACAGCCACGTCACCATGCGAGCGATCTCTTCGGCGCGGCCAAACCGGCCGGCGGGGACACGGGCGTTCAGGCGGACATCGTTTTTCAGCGGAGCCGTCATGTCGGTCTCGCAGATACCCGGACAGACCGCGTTGCAGGTGATCCCGCAGGCGCCGTACTCGGCGGCGAGCGCCTTGGTGAGCCCGACCAGCGCATGCTTCGCGGCGATGTAGGCGCCCGATCCCACCCCACCCGCCATGCCGAACACCGACGAGATGTTGACGATCCGCCCGAACCGGGCACGCGCCATCGCGGGGAGCACCTCCCGCGCCAGCAAAAACGGCACCGTGGCGTTGATCGCGAGCACCTGGGACCAGTGGGCGTCCGTGGTCTCGTGGAGCAGGCTGTACGGACCGCCGTAGCCGGCGTTGTTCACCAGGACCCTTGGCTCCCCGACCTCGCGGCGCACCGCCTCGATCATCGTCCCCAGCTGCGCGGCGTCGGTCAGGTCGGCCGTGAACGGCCGGAACCCGGCGCGCCCGATGGCGGCGGCCTGTTTGTCGAGCGAGCGTGCGTCCCTCGCGACGCCGGCGACGACATAGCCCGCCGCCGCCAGCCTCGCGGCGATCGCGGCGCCGATCCCGCGGCTGGCGCCGGTCACAAGTGCGATCTTCTCGATCTCGCGGGTCATGTGTCATTCACTCCAGCCACTCGCCCATCCTAGCGTATCGCCGACGAGGCCAGGCGCCCGAGCGGCGCGAGCCACGCGTCGAGATCGGCGCGCGCCCGCTCGGCCATGCGCGGCTTCTTGCTGTCCCGGCGAACGCCGTCGAGCGGCGGCAGGAGGCCGTAGTTGACGTTGGTCGGGCCGTACTTGTAACCCGGGGCGCGCGGCGCGGTGACGTGGTGATACAGCCCGCCGAGCATCGTGGTCGGCGGCGGGGGGGCGACCGGGCGGCTGGCGAGCTCGCCGGCGAGCATCCACGCGACCACCAGGCCCATCGCGCACGATTCGATGTAGCCCTCGACCCCGGTCAAGAGGCCCGCGAACCGGACGCTCGGCCGCGTGCGCAGCTCGAACCCGGGCCCGAGCCGGCTCGGCGCATCGATATAGGTATTGCGATGGATCGACCCGAAGCGCAGGAACTCGGCGCGGCGCAGCGCGGGGATCGTCTGGAAGATCCGCTGCTGCTCGGGGTACGCCAGGCGGGTCTGGAACCCGACGAGGTTGTACGCGGTGAGGTACTTGTTCTCGGGGCGGAGCTGCACCACCGCCCACGGCCGGTGCCCGGTCCTGGGATCGCGCAGGCCGATCGGCCGCATCGGCCCGAACCGGAGCGTCTGCGGCCCGCGCTCTGCCATCACCTCGATCGGCATGCAGCTCTCGAAGTAGCGCGGCTCCTCGAAGTCGTGCGGCAACACCTTGCGGCCGGCGTTCACCAGCGCGACGAAGTCCTCGTACTCGGCCTTGTTGAGCGGGCAGTTCACGTAGTCGCCGACGCCGGTATCGCCGCCGGCCGCGCGATCGTGCTCGTCGTGGGGCGCGGCGTCGGCGTCCCGGCCCCACCGCGACGCGCGGAACGCGAAGTCCCAGTCGATCGAGTCGGCCGCGACGATCGGCGCGATCGCGTCGTAGAAGTACATCCGATCGCCGCCGAGCTCCGAGCGGATCACCTCGCCGAGCGCGCCCTCGGTCAACGGTCCCGTGCAGACGATCACCGGCCCGTCCGGCAGATCGTCGAGCCGGCGGCGCTCGATCCGGATCCGCGGGTGCAGCGCGAGCCGCTGCGTGATCGCGCGCGCGAAGCCGAACCGCTCGACTGCCAGCGCCTGGCCGGCCGGCACGCGATGCTGATCCGCACAGGCGATCACCAGCGAGCCGGCGCGCCGGAGCTCGTGCTTGAGCAGCCCCGCCGGGGCGACCGGATCGTCGCTGCGCAGCGAGTTACTGCACACCAGCTCCCCGCACAGCGGCGACTGGTGCGCGGGCGACATCGCGCACGGCTTCATCTCGACCAGCGCAACGGCGAGCCCCGCCTCGGCGAGCTGCCAGGCGGCCTCGCTACCGGCCATGCCGGCGCCGACGACGGTGACCTCGGGCTCCACATCCAGACGCTACCATTGCCGAGTGGCCGCCGAACATCCTGGCCACCCCATTGTGCCACCGCATCGGGGCCTCGCCGCACGCGATCAAGAACGGCGGCGCAAGATGCGCGCCCGGGGCAGCGGCTTGGCCGGGTCCACCCAGTGTCCGTTCCGGCGCAGGTCCATCCGTGCCTCGACGACGCCGGCGGCGTACAGGCCCCCGAACAACACCGCCGATGCGCCCGCGATGATCAAGCCAATCACGTGCTCCCCTTCATGAACGCCGGCCGTATCACCGTATGCCCCGCCGGAGTTACGCGGCGTTCTCCTCGGTCTCGTCGGCGCCTTGCTTCCAGTCGCACTCGAGGCAGCGCAGCATGATGCCGCGCTTGTTCTCCTTCTTGACCACGAACTTGGCGTTGCAGATCGGGCACGGCTGCGGGATCGGCTTATCCCACGCGACGAAGTCGCACTGCTTCTTGGCCCAGTTCGAGCAGCCGTAGAACGGCTTGCCGCGCCGCGAGCGCTTCTCGGCGATGAAGCCACCGCAGCCGGGCCGCGGGCACTTCACGCCCAGCGAGATCGGCTTGGTGGTCTTGCACTCGGGGTACTTCGTGCAGGCGAGGAACGAGCCGAACCGGCCGCGCTTGATCGTCATCGGCGCGCCGCAGGTCTCGCAGATCTCGTCGGTGGTCTGCACCGGGACCTTCTCCCACGTACCGTCGAGGTTCTTCACGACCTCCTGGGTGTTGCGGCACTCGGGGTAGCCCTGGCACGCCAGGAACGAGCCGTTGCGCCCCCACTTGATCACCATCGGCTTGCCGCACTTCTCGCACACCCACTCCGTGGCGATCTCCTCGCGCTTGACGTCGCGCATCTCGGTGCGCGCCTTCTCGAGCTCGCCCTTGAACGGCGTGTAGAACCCGCCGAGCAGCTTGCGCCAGTCGACGTCGCCTTCCTCGACCTTGTCGAGATCCGACTCCATCTTCGCGGTGAAGTCGGAGTTCACGATCTCGGGGAAGCTCTCGACGAGCAGGCCGTTGACCAGGATGCCGAGCTCGGTCGGGAAGAACCGCGCCTCGCGCTTCTCGACATAGCCGCGATCGACGATCGTCGACATGATCGACGCGTAGGTCGACGGCCGGCCGATGCCGCGCTCCTCGAGCTCCTTGACCAGCGAGGCCTCGGAGAACCGCGGCGGCGGCTGCGTGAAGTGCTGCTCGGGCCGGATCGACTCGAGCTTGATGACGTCACCGACCTCGATCGGCGGCAGCAGGCGATCGGCCGACTCCGCGGCCTCGGCCTTGGCGTCGTCGGTCTCGGCGACCTCGTAGACCTTGGTGTAGCCCGCGAACTTCATCACCTGGCCGGTCGCGCGCAGCACGGCCTGGCCGCGCTCCATGTCGATCGTCGTGGCGTCATAGACCGCCGGCACCATCTGCGAGGCCACGAAGCGCTGCCAGATCAGCGTGTACAGCTTGACGAGCTCCGGGCCCTCCGGATGCTCGGCCAGTGCGGTCGCGACGCGCTCGGGCGCCCATTCCATCAGCGTCGGCCGGATCGCCTCGTGGGCGTCCTGCGCGCGCTCCTTGTTGCCGTACGTGTTGGGCTCCTCGGGCAGGTACTCGCGGCCATAGGTCTGGCCGATGTGCTCGCGGAGCGCCGTCATCGCGTCGTCGGACACGCGCGTCGAGTCGGTACGCATGTACGTGATGAGGCCGGTCGGGCCTTCATCGCCCAGCTCGACGCCCTCGTACAGCCGCTGCGCGAGCGCCATCGTGCGCTTCGCGGTGAACCTCAGCTTGCGCGCGGCATCCTGCTGGAGCTTGCTCGTGATGAACGGCGCCTGCGGCTTCTTGCGGCGCTCCTTCTTGTCGACCGTGGCGACCACGGCATCGCCCGCCGCGAGCTCGCCGGCGATCGCGTGGGCCTCGTCGGCGGTCTTCGGCTCGGCCTTCTCGCCCTTCCAGCGCCAGATCCGCGCCTCGAACGGCGGCGGCGTGGTCGCGCGGCACGTGGCCTCGACCGACCAGTACTCGTCGGGCTTGAACGCGGCGATCTCGGCGTCGCGCTCGCACACCAGGCGCACCGCGACCGACTGCACGCGGCCTGCGGACAGCCCGCGCTGCACCTTGTTCCACAGGATCGGGCTGATCTCGTAGCCGACGATGCGATCGAGGATCCGGCGCGCCTGCTGCGCGTCGGTCTTGTTCATGTCGATCGCGCGCGGGGCCGCGATCGCCGCGGCGACGCCCTTCTTCGTGATCTCGTTGATGAGGACGCGCTTCATGTTCGAGTTGACGTCCTTGATCTCCTCGGAGATGTGCCACGCGATCGCCTCGCCTTCGCGATCGGGGTCGGACGCCAGGTAGACGGTCTCGTTCTCGCGCGCGGCCTTGCGGATCTCCGCGACGACCTTCTTCTTGCCCTCGATCACCTCGTAGACCGGCTCGAAGTCGCCCTCGAGGTCGACGCCGATCTTCGACTTGGGCAGGTCGCGCACGTGACCGACCGAGGCCTTCACGACGAACCCCGAGCCGAGGTACTTGCCGATCGTGCGCGCCTTCGCCGGTGACTCGACGACCACGAGCGCCGAGCCGGGCTTGACCTTCTTGGGCTTCCTCGCGGGTCCGCCCTCCTCGCCCGCGTCGAGCTCGGCCTCGAGCTCCTTGACGGTCTTGGACTTCACCTTGGCGGTCTTGCCCGCCGGCTTGCCCTTGCCCGGCACGGCCTTGACCTCGGCCTTGGTCTTGGCTTTCGCGCCGGCGCCCTCCTCCGGAGGGGACGTGGGCTTGGCGTCGGCCTTGGCCTTGGGCTTGTCCTTGGCCCTGTCCTCAGCCTTGGCAGGCTTGGCAGGCTTGGCTTTGTCCTCGGCCTTCGCAGCCTTCGCAGGCTTGGCCGCCTTGGCCTTGTCCTTGGCGGCGGGCTTGGCGGGCTTGGCCTTGGCTTGCTTGGCCGGCGGGGCCTTGCGGCCCTTCTTGTCATCGCTTGGACTCACGGCATCCTCTCGATCATGGGTAGCGCACGCAACACCACACGCACCGCGAGGCCGGTACGGCGGACGATCTCGTCGATCCCCACCGCACCGCTCGCGACCGCGTCCTTCACCTGCTGCGCGATCGGATCGATCGCGCTCGGCGCACGGTGACGCGGGGCCCCCGCGAGGGCGAGCTCCGCGTCGGTTTCATTCTCGATGATCGCCGCGCCCGCCGCGAGCAAGCGCTCGCAACCGCGGCTCCCCGGCCACGCCGCCACCATCCGGCCGAACCCTCGGCCCGCCGCCGCGGTCGACAGCGACCCCGAGCGCACGTCGGCTTCGACGACGATCACCACGTCGGCCAGCGCGGCGATCAGCCGGTTGCGCTGCGGGAACGTCCCCGCGCGCGGCCGGGTTCCATCCGGAAGCATGCCCGCGAGGGTGCCGCCCTGGGCGACGACCTCGGCGAACAGCGGCGCATGGCGCACCGGATACAGCACGTCGACCCCGCTGCCGAGCACCACGGTGGTGGTGCCATGGCCTGAAAGCGCGCCGCGGTGCGCGGCACCGTCGACACCGAGCGCGCCACCCGACACGACCTCGACGCCACGCCCCGCCAGGTGACGCGCCAGGGCGTGCGCTCGATCCATCGCTGCCCGCGACGCTGCCCGTGCACCGACGATGGCGACCGAAGGCCGATCGCCGAGCGGAGCACCCCGCAGATACACCGGTCGCGTCCATCCGAGCGCCTGGACGCGCCTGGGAAGCTGTTCCGGAGTCAACACGACTGTGGTCACGAGGGGGAAGCAATTAGCCACCCAAAGCACGTCCGTCAAGTGCGAGCGATCGGACGTCAGCAATTTCAGTAACTTGAAACGATCCACTCCCGGGCTCTACCTTATATATGGTGCGCGCTGGGGGCGAACGCCATGTCGATGCGCTACTTGGCGGCCTGCATCATCACGAGGTCCCCCACGCTCATCTCTTGCACGGCCAGCGTGACCAGGCCGATCGAGATGTGATCACCGACCTCGACGATCACGATCTCACCGAGCGCACGTGCGGGAAATTGCCGATCATCCTGGCCGATCTGCGTGTTCATGGTCCGGGGGTAGGCATCGCCGCGCCGCACCACGAACATGCGGTTGCCGACCTCGATCCCCGAGCGCTTGCCCAGATCGATGAACACGACCTCACCCTGGCCGATCAGCTGCTCGTGGGTCAGCATCGCGACCACCGTGCCCTGCGCGTCGACCTTCGGCGGCGACGGCGGCACGGTCTTGAACGTCTTGACCAGCGGCCCGACCTTGGCGCCGCGCTCGATCTCCTGGTTGGCCTCGACGATCACGCCCCGCGCGCGCTTGTCCTGCTTGACGCTGACGACCTCGACGGTCCCCAGCACGTGGACGTAGGCGCCGACCTCGGTGCCACCGGACGTGACCGGGTTATCGGGCTGATAGATCGAGTACTTCTCGCCGACCCTGGGCGGCTTGCCGGGCGGATAGCTCAGGTACACCGAGTCACCGTTGCCGAGCAGGACCTTCTCGTCCACCGAGCCGTCGATCGCGCTCGACTTGTCGAGATCAGACTTCTCGACGAACGCGGTCTGCTTGATGCCGACCTCGATGCGGCGCGCCGGTGCCGGCAGGGCATCGACCGGCGGGATCGGCGTCGGTGTCGGCGCCGGCGCCGGCGCCGGCGTCGCGGGCGCCGGACCGGCGTGCTCGGGCTCGGCGGGCAGCTGCGCGAACACGCCGCGCGGCAGGAGCCGCACCAGATCGCCGGGGTAGATCCAGTGCGGGTTCGTGATCTGCGGGTTGTACGACCAGATCTTCGGCCACTGCCACGGATCGTTGAAGTACAGAAAGCAGATATCCCATAGCGTGTCGCCGCGGCGCACGACGTGGAGCTCCGGCACCGTCCCTGTGCGGATCGCCTCCGGCTCGTCGACCGGCGCGCCGGTACCATCGCCGACGTAGTAGCTGTTCGGCTCGATCTTGTCCTGGCCCGGCGCGACCTTGCCATCCGGACCGACGACGATCACCGCCGGCGGCGACGGGGCGGCCGGGCGATCCGGCACCGGCGGGGTCGTCACCGGCGGCGACCCCGGATCGAGGTTGACCGGCGGCGGCGGCACGTTGGGGTAGATCGGCTGCGCGAAGCCCTGCGCCGGAATCGCGATCGCGATCGCGATCACGCGCAGCTTCACGGCGCTTCCAGCCGCTTCGCCGCCAGCGCGGCGGGCTCGGACTTCGGGTAGAGGCTCACGACTTGTTCCAGCACGGCCCGCGCCTTCTCGCCCTGCCCCATCGCCAGGTAGCAGTATCCCACCTTGAGCAGCGCGTCGGGGACTTTGTTGCCGCGCGGGTAGACCTCGATCACCGCCCGGAACTCGGTCAGCGCGCGGCCATAGTCCTTCTGGGCGTAGAACGCCTCGCCGATCCAGTACTGGGCGTTATCGGCGTAGTCGTGGTGCGGATGCTTCACGATGAACGCGCGCAGCGCCGCGACCGCTTCCTCGTAGCGCGCCGTCTTCACCAGCTCCACGCCGGCGCGATACTCGCTCGACACATCGCCGCCGCGATCGCCCGGCGCCTCGTGCTCGCGCGTCTTCGTCCGCGGCCTGGCGCGCGCCGAGATCGGCGGCACCCGGCGCATCACCTCGAGCCGGTCGGTCGTCGTCGGAACCTCGGGGAGCTGAGCTTGCGCGGCCGCGGTCCGCTGGGCGACCGCGGGCGGATGGCGCGGCGCAGGTGCCTCGTCGTCCAGCATGGTCGGAACCGCCGCAGGCCGGCCCGCCGCAGCATCGCCTTCATAGACGATCTCGGTGCCATCGTCGGAGACGCCGACGACGCGCGCGGCCCCGGGCGCCGCCGGCGCCGGTGCCCCCGCCGGACGGGCGACCTCCACCGGCAAGATCGGCACCGAGCCATCGAGGCCACCGGCGAGGCCACCGGTCGCGGCCTTCGCGCGTAGCTCGTCGAGCTGGTGGTGCAGATCGGCGAGCTTGCGGTCCTGGATGCGCCGGTCGGCGCGCAGCTCGGTCACGGTCTGGGCCAGGCGCCGGTTGTCCTCGCGCAGCGACGCCATCGGGGTCGCACAGCCAACCACAAGCAACAGGCAGAGGTAGCGCGCGCTGGTCACGCCGCGATCGTAGGCGCTGGGCGCACCGACTGCAAAATATCGACCGTTGCGCTTATCGAAGTGGTTCGCTAAGCGGCGGCACGCTAATGCCGCTCGTAACGAACGTGCATCGAAGCATGGACGTCAAGACTGCTCAGCGCACACGTCCATCGTTTCCTTGTCCTTCTCGACGTGTACTTCGCACGCTTGCTTCGCGCCAAAGCAACGCAGCTTGCCACTCGAGACGTAGCACCACGCGGTTTCGGCCGATGTGCACGCTGCGACGTCCGCTACCCCCAACGCTCCCCGAAGCTGCTCGCAGTTCGCCCGTCCACGTAGGCAGAGGTTCAGATCGTCTCGCGACGGTGAACTCGCGCAGAAGAACCCATGCGGCTCGGTCTGGGGGGCGGCCGCCGTGGCGACCGGATTGATTGCGCCGCCCTGGGGCCCTGCAGGGTGCCTCACGGGCTGCGAAAGTTGGTGCACCACCCAGCGTCCTTCGACGCCCGTCTGGTGCCGGAACGTTTGCCGAACTGCTTCCGCCGGGCCCTTGATCTCCACGACCATCGCGCCGTCGTCCGACGACTCGTCGATGGCCGCACCGATCAGGCCGAACATGCTCGATACCTTGACCCCACCCGAGGCATTCCAGGTGATGGCGACATCTCCGAAGTCGCTCACCCACCCGTCTCCCTGCGCGAAGAAATGGGCGCCCCGGATCTGGATGTGTTGAATACTTCCATCCTTACACTCCAACCGTACGAGCGGAACCCATCCTTTGGGAACACTCAGGAGAACGATGCCTTCCGGGGACAACGTAAAGGTGTCTCTCCCGAACACGGCCCTGCAGTTCTCATTAAACGGTCTTCCATTATAGGTTATCGTGATCCGCCCCGCAATTACGGCCTCGTCACTGCCGACCCTCGACAACCGAAAATTAGACGATGTCGATGTCGTTACGCAACCCGCGACGACCGCCGCGAGTGCAAGGGAACGCAAGGCGCCGTGAACGGATATCGCACGTAGTTCAGGAGACAAAGCAACGGTTCTCGATGTGAGCATGGCGATCTGGCGCCGCAGTTACCAAAACCACGACACGCCATCAACTTGCAAGCGGCTTTTATCGAGCCGACTCTCCTGGCACCGTTCATGCAGCGGCACTGGCGACGGAGCGGTTCCGCATCGCAGACCTGGCCTAGCGGCGCTCGACCGCGCGTCCACCCTCCAGCTGCCAGCGCGGCCGCGCCTCGATCAGGCTCCGGAGCTCGTCCGTGGGCCGCGACGGCTCGGTCAGATCGATCAGCTCGAGGAGGCCGGTGTCGCCGCTCACGACCACGTGGTCGTCGTCGACGAACACCACGTGCTCGAGCGGATGGGCCGCCGGGCGTTGCTCGAGGAGGCGATCCGGCACGTTGTCCCACAGGCTCACCAGGGCCGTGCCATCCACGGTGGCGAGCTGCTGCCAGCCGGGCGAGATCGAGATCTCGCTGAGCTTTTTGAACACGCCGCGCGGCTCGCCGGACGACAGCGCCCATAGCCGCAGCGTTGGGTCCCAGCCGGCGGACAGCAGCATGTCGCCGCGGACCTCGAGGTGGTCGATGGCCGCCGTGTGCGCGCGTGGGTTCACCCGCAGCAGCGCACCGGTGCGCGCATCCCAGATCTTCCACATGCCATCCTGGTAGCCGGTGATGATCTCGCCGTCATCGAGCGCGAGCGCCGAGATCCAGGGGCTCCCCTCCGGCTCCTCGATGATCGGGCGCGGCGTGACGAGCCGCCACTCTTCGTCGAGTGCCCACACGCGGCGCTCGGAGCTGATCGCGATCTTGGTCCCATCGCTCGAGAACGCGACGTGCCAGAGCTTGTTCTGCCCGATCGCCACGCGCAGCGTGTCGTCGTCCGGGCCGGGGATGCTGCCCCACTTCTGGCCGTCGCGGGTCGAATAGATCTGGAGGACGCCCTCCTGGTTGGTGGTGACGAGCTGGTCATGCTGCGGCCGGAACGCGACCAGCCAGCCGTCGAGCGTGTCGCGGTCCACGTCGTCCTTGTGGATGGGCTCGAGCACGCGCTGGCCGCCACGCGCCGTGGCCACGAGCCGCGTCTTGGCACCCGGGACCTGCACGGCGAGGCGATCCTGGTAGGCGAGCAGTTTTTCGATGTGGCCCTGGATGTCCAGGGTCTGGACCGGCGAAGGCACGACGTCCCAGAGCTCGATCCGCGAGGCCACGGTGCTGCGCGACACCGCGCGCCGGCCGCCGGCGCCGACCACCAGCTCGTCGCTGGCGGCCTCGGCGTCGAGCACGATGATCGGGCGGGCCTCGCGCTCGAGGTCCCAGACCCGCAGCGTACGATCCCAGCCGCCGGTGATCACGTGCGTGCGATCGATCGCCGCGCTGAGCTGGATCGCATGGTGGGCGAGCAGATGAGACCCGCCGGTGTCCATCCGGATCACCGAACCATCGGCCAGGAACGTGTGATCGTCGATCCAGGACAGCGTGCCGACGAACCAGGACAGGAGCTTCTCGACGCGCTGGCCTGCGCGCCACCGGCTCACACCGTCCTCGCCGGCGGTGATCACATCCTCGTGATCGAACGTGGCGGCCGACAGCCAGCCCGACGCGGACTGCATCCGGGTCGGCCTCTCGGGAAAGCCGCCGAGGTTCCACGCGAGCGCGCTGCCCTTCACGAGCACGACCAGGTGGGCACCATCCGGTGACACGACGGGCGCGTGCGGCTCCTCGAGCGGCCCGGCACGCAGCACCGCGCCGCCGGGGCCGACCAGGATCACGGCGTCCTTGCTCACGATGACGAGGCGGCCGTCCGGCAGGAACTGCACGCCGGAGGCCCCCGCCGTGTCCGCGATCGGTGTCGGCGCGCCGGTGATCGCGTCGCGCAGGTAGGCCCCGTCCTTGCCGGCCACCGCGAGCCGCTTGCCGTCCGGCGAGCACGCGAGCGCCGCGACCGAACCGCCGAGCGCCGGCAGGTTGCCCAGCGGCCGCCCGGTCATCGGCTCGATCCAGGCGATCGAGCCGTCGGCCCGCCCGATCGCGAGCTTGTCGCCTCCCGGGGTGAACGCCACCGCGCTTCCTTCGAAGCTGCCGAGCCGGCGGGGCACGTCGCGCAGCGCGATCGCGGTGAGCCGCTGCGCGACGTGATCGCCGGGCAGCTCGGCGAGCGCCGCGGCCAGGTACGGCGCCGCCTTCGCGGGGTCGCCATCGACGAGCAGCTGGCGGCCCCGCTCGAGCTGGCTCTCGGCGAGCGCGCGCCGGGTCTCGCGCTGGCGGGCGAGGACCTGCTGCACGCTGATGCCGACGACGATCGCGAGCACGCCGAACGCGACCGCGCCGACCACGACGGCCGCACGGTGCCGGCGGATCCAGCGCACGAGCCGCTCGCGTACGCTGTACGCGCGCGAGCCGAGCAGCTGGCCGGTCTGGAACCGCCGCAGCTCCTCGGCCATCTCCTTGGCGCTCGGGTAGCGCGCCGCCGGGTCGTGCGCCATCGCGCGCAGGGCGATCGCCCGCAGATCCGCCGGCGTGCGCGGCGCGAGCTGCTCGATCGGCGTCGGGGGCACCTCGCGCGCCGCGGCGAGCAGCCGATCGGCCGAGTGCTCGGTGCTGTCCCAGTACGGCGGTTGACCGGCCAGGAGGTTGTAGAGGATCGCGCCGAGCGCGTAGACGTCCGCGCGCTCATCGATCTCGGAACCCGCTGCTTGCTCCGGCGCGATGAAGCACGGCGTCCCGACGATCGCGCCCGCGTGCGTCAGCTCCGCCGATCGCGAACCCGCACCGGGGAGGTCCGGCTCACCGCCGCTGGTATCACGCCCCAGCTCCTTCGCGAGCCCCCAGTCGATGACGACGGTCTCGCCGAACTCGCCGACGAGCACGTTACCGGGCTTCAGATCGCGGTGGACGATCCGTCGCGAGTGCGCGTACCCCAGCGCCTCGGTCAGCGCGAGCACGTGCGGCAACAGGGCGAGCCGCCCCTCGAAGCTGCCCGCCTTGTCGATCGCCTCGCCCAGCGTGCCCCCGGAGACCAGGCGCATCGTGTAAAACGCCGACCCGTCGGGCCAGCTGCCCGCCTCGTAGATCGGCACGATCGCCGGGTGCTGCAGCCTGGCCGTGATCATCGCCTCGCGCTCGAACCGCGCGCGCAGGTAGGGGGCGAGCACCTCCTTGATCGCGACGTCGCGGCCGAGCCGGCGGTCGCGGGCGCGCGTGATGCGGCCCATGCCACCCTGCGCGAGCTCGTTGCCCTTGGTGAACACGATCGGATCGACCGTCGGCAGGGTCAGCAGATCCGGGTCATCGAAGGCGTCCTCGGGGAGCCGCGCGACCCAGCGCAGCGGCCCGTCCGCCGCCTCGCCGGCCGCCTCGTCCGTCAGCGTGCGGCACGTCTCGCAGCTGGCGACGTGCGCGTGGAACCGGGCCCCCTCGGATCCGGACAGCGTGCGCCCCTCGCCGACCGCGAGCAGGAGCATGACCTCATCGCAATCCACACCTCACGATGTCGCAAGGCGCCGGGTGACCGCAACCCGTGCCGTGACTCCATGACCACATCATGGTGGAGCGAACCGGTGACGGGGAGCTCAGGCCGTAGATCATGGACCTCTGGCTGGCGCGCACCGCTCTCGACGACGGCTTGACGCTCGGCGGCAACACTGACTCGCCTCGGTTATGCGCATGCACCGGGAGCATCGCGTCCCGCCCGAGCGTAAGATGCGTGCAGCCCCGCGCCGGCGGCCGGCCGCCAGGTAGATCACCCAGGAGCGCATCATGTCCAGCATCGACAAGCAGTCACGCCCCGGGGCGAGCCGCGCGATCGAATCACCGGCGAGGGGAGCCACGGGGCCCGCGGTCGGAAAGGCGACGCTCGTCGAGGCCTTGCAGCGGCGCGCGGGCGGCGGACCCGCCGGCGACGGCGCGGTCCAGGCGGAGGCATCGCGTGGCATCGCCACCTCGGCGTCGGCGCTGCCGTTCGCGGACACGATCCAGCGCTCGTTCGGCCGCCACGACATCTCCGGGGTGCAGGCCCACACCGGAACGGAGGCCGCGGCATCGGCGAACGCCATGGGCGCGGAGGCCTACGCGACCGGCAACCACGTCGTCCTCGGCAAGGGCACCGACCTCGCGACCGTGGCGCACGAGGCCGCCCACGTCGTGCAGCAGCGCGCCGGCGTCTCCCTGAAGGGCGGCGTGGGCCAGGTGGGCGACGCGCACGAGCGCCACGCCGACGCGGTGGCCGCGCAGGTCGTGCAGCGCAAGTCCGCCGAGTCCCTGCTCGATCAGTACGGCGGCGGTACGGCCGGTGCTTCCGCCGGCGCGGGGACCACGCAGTTCAAGCTCAGCGTCGACGGCAAGGACGAGGCAGACGTCGAGGCGGTGTGGGGACGGATCGGGAAGGACCCCCGCTTCGAGGGCATCAAGGCCGAGGCGAAGGCGCTGCTCCAGCAGTGGATCGAGAACCTGCCGCAGTACCCGCGCGAGGAGACCAACAAGGTATCGTCGAACCGCGCGTACGCGAGCGACGAGCTGCTGATCCGCGGCCTCGCCGGCGACGTCCGCGCGTCTGCCAACCTCGCCCACGAGGGGAAGCTCGCGAACCAGGTCCTCGAGGAGGGCCACGTCAACAGCGTGCTGGGCACGATCCTGGGGCGGCTGCAGAAGTTCCAGGGCCAGAACCAGGAGCAGCTCCCTTCGACGGAGAAGTCGGGGCGGTACGGCGGCTGGGCATACCCGAAGGGCAAGCTGCAGGACTCCGTGATGAAGGACACGGGCGACTTGCATGGGCGGATCGCGATGATCGCCGACTACGCCCTCGCCGTGAAGGGCGACGTCCCGAAGCAGCAGTGGAAGTTCATGATGACCGGCGAGCAGGGCGAGGCCCGCGGCGGCCACTGGAACACCAACGAAGCCGCCCCGTGGGTCGAGCAGGCCCGGGATCACAACATGCCGCTCAGCGCCGGCCCGTCGGCAACGACGGCGCAGGTGCTCGCGCTCGCGACGCTGCTCGGCTGCTCGGTCGAGCAGAAGACGGCCCTGGCGTGGGCCCTGTTCACGCTGTGGAACGGCATGCCGCTGAACCTCGCCGGCACGCACCGCTTCCACGAGGTCATGGACGTCGCGGTGCTGCACGGCGTGCCCTACGAGGCGTTCCAGTACGGTGAGCCGCCGAAGGAGAAGAAGGGAGCCGACAAGTGACGGACGCCGAGGTGACCGACGCGATCGCCCGCGCGACGAGCCAGCTCGAGGGGCAGGGCCTCGCGGCGCTCGTCGCGCTGCGCGACCGCGTCCAGGCCGAGCGCGCGCCGGCCGACCCCGCGCTCGGGCGGACCTGGGATGCCCTCGTCGAGGTGGCGGGCCGCTCACCCGACGACATCGCGGACTACCTGCGCCACGCCGAGGGCCGCGCGCGCTGGCTCGCGGCCGTCCACGGCCCGGCGCACCCCGCCACGATCAAGGCGTGGTCGCAGCTCGGCGACGCGGCGGACACGGAGTGCGCGTGGGACATCGCGATCCGCGCCTGGGAGGCCATCGTGGCCCAGCCGCTCGATGGCGCGGATCCCGAGGGGCAGGCCATCCTCTCCGCGGCGCTGCGCGGGCTCGCGGCGCGCCGGCTCGCGGGCGGGCAACTCGACGAGGCGCGGCGCATGTTCGAGCGCGACCTCGCCGTGACCGAGCGCCTGTACCCGGGCCCGGATGACCAGCTCGCGTTGAGCCTCGGTAACCTGGCGAGCGTCCTCGAGCGGCTGGGCTCGCTCCCCGAGGCCCTGCAGCTCCGCGAGCGCCAGCGCGACGTGCTCGCCGCCGGCGGGGCGGCCCCCGCGCTCGTGACTCGCGTCGAGGCCGACGTCGCGCGGCTGCGCGGCCGCGTCAGCCCCGGTGATATCCCCCACCGGGGTTGATTTGCGAGGAGCCCGACCGGGTTGGTCTTTGCGACCGGGGTTGATTTCTTTTGGAAGCGTGGACCGCGGAGCAGTTGCTCGGGACGCCGAGGAGTGTGTAACCATCGCGGTGCAATGGCCCAGCTGAGATGTCGACGCTCGCCGGTCGGCCTCTGTTACCCAGCTCGTGGGCTTCCTTCAGAATCGTCGGCCCAAGAACTCCAAGGAGACAAGTCATGAAGCAAGTGCGCTCGCTCGTAGTGCTTGCCACGCTCTGCTGCATCGGGCTTCCGGCACTGGCCCAGCAAGCGCCGCCGCCGGCGGACGTGCCCGGGTGGGCCAAGGGGCGTCCGAAGTCGGATGCCGCGATGCATATGGCGCCGGTTCCGGCGTTTCCGATTCCGACCGCACCCGACAAGCTCCCGACCTCCAAGTTCAAGTTGCCGCCTGGCTTCAAGGTGGAGACCTGGGCTTCGGGCGTGCTGGACGCGCGCGGCTTGCGCGAAGGAGCGAAGGGCAACATCTTCGTCAGTTCGCTGTTCGTCGCGAACAAGATCTACGTGATTCCGGAGCAAGGCGATCACAAGCCCAAGGTCATCATCGACAAGCTGCCGTATGCCACGGGCATCGAGTTCTACAACGGGAGCCTGTACGTTGCGACGAACACGAAGATCATGCGGTACGATAACGTCGAGGACAAGCTGGACAACCTCGGCGCGCCCAAGGTGCTGTACGACAAGCTGCCCGGCGGCGACGACCACAGCTGGAAGTACCTGCGCATCCGCGACAACAAGCTGTATTTCGCCATCGGCGCGCCGTGCAACCTCTGCGATCCGGGTCCGTACGCGAAGATCTTCCGCATGAACCTGGATGGCAGCAACATCGAAACGATCGCCTCGGGCGTGCGCAACACGGTGGGCTTTGACTTCGACCCGAAGACCGGTGACCTCTGGTTCACCGACAACGGACGCGACTGGTTCAGCGAGGAGCTGCCGAACGACGAGCTCAATCACGTGACCAAGCCCGGCAAGGAGCATTTTGGCTACCCGTTCTGCCACCAGGGCAACATCCCCGACCCGGAATTCGGCTGGGGCAAGTCGTGCGACGACTATGTCAAGCCGGCGGCCCTGCTGGGTCCGCATTCGGCCTCCCTGGGCCTGACGTTCTATCGCGGCAAGATGTTCCCGGCCAAGTACCAGGGTGCGATGTTCATCGCGCGCCACGGTCCGTGGAACCGCACCAAGAAGTACGCCGACATCTCGGTGGCCTGGCCCGACGGCAAGGGAGGTGCGCAGGTCGAGACGTTCATGACCGGTTTCGTCGACAACAATACCTATCTCGGTCGTCCGGTGGACTTCCTCGTGCTCAAGGACGGATCGCTGCTCGTGAGCGATGACCACGCGGGGGCCATCTACCGCATCAGCTACGGGAAGTGATGAAGAGGTGGGCTGCAGGCCTGTTGCTCTGCGCGGTGGCGGTGGCGGTGGCGCTGATGGTGGTCTCTCCGCGGGTCGGTGGGCAGCAAGAGGCCCCGGCAGCCTCGGCTACGGGGAGTGGGCCCGCGGCGACTGCCAAGGTGCCCGCGGCGACTGCCCCGGCACGCGCGGTGACGCCCGCCGAATTCGCGGCGATGTCCTACGCGCAGCGCTTCGCCGTCCTGTGCGCGGCTTGTCATGGCGCCAACGGGCGCGTTGAAACGCCGCTCACACCGGTGCTGGCCGGCCAGCCCTCGCTGTATGCGATCACGCAGCTGTTCCTGTTTCGCGAGGGCCGGCGCAACAACGAAGTCATGACGGCAGTGGCCAAGACCCTGACCGACGACGACCTGCGGGGCTATTCCGACTTCATCGAGACCCTGCCCCCCGTTCCTCCCCCGCCACCGGCCACACCGCCCGACCCGATCCGCATGGCCCGGGGGCAGGCGCTGGCGGAGCAGCACAAGTGTTTGTTCTGTCACGGTGCGGCCCTGGGCGGTGGCCAGCAAGTGCCACTCATCGGAGGCCAGCACGAGGATTACCTTCAGGCGAGCTTGCGCGGTTTCCGCTCGGGCTCTCGCCCAGGGTACACGCAGGCCATGACGGAGGCGGTGAGCCAGATCCCGCCGGAAGACCTGGACACCCTGGCGTACTACGCGGCACGGTTTCGTGGCCCTGCGGAAGCACTCCCCGGGAAGTAGCGGCCTGCTGTCGCAGTGTGCGTTGTCCGCCAAGTGGCGTTGTTCGCCGAGCGCGTGATCAGGCCTCGCCCCCCCTACCAGAATCATATTCTGCGAGTCCGCACGAGAAGCGCGGCGGCGGCGCGGTCCACGCTAGTGTGGGGCGGTCGCGATCACCGCTCTGTTGGATCGATCGGCTACTTCGTCGAGGCGAGGATCTGATCGGCGCCCTGCCCGAGCAGGTCGTCGGCGAGCCGCTGGCCGAGAAGCTCGGCATCGCTGGCCGGGCCGGTGACCTCGGCGCGCAGGATCTTCGTGCCGTCGGGCATGCCGCACAGGCCGAGGATGCGGAGGTTGCCGCCGGCGTGGTGGAGCGCGTGGGCGGCGAGCGGGGTCTGGCAGCTGCCACCCATGCGCGCGAGGAAGGCGCGCTCCGCGGTGACGCGGCGCTCCTCGGCGGGATCGTGGATCGCGCGCCGGATCAGGTCGGCCGTGCGCGCGTCGCCGCTGCGGGTCTCGAGGCCGAGCACGCCCTGCGCGACGGCGGGGATCGAGACCTCGAGCGGCAGCTCCTGGGTGATGCGGTTGCCGAGCCCCAGCCGCGTCAGGCCGGCGGCGGCGAGCACGATCGCCTCGAACTCGCCGTCGTCGAGCTTGCGGATCCGGGTCGGGACGTTGCCGCGCAGCATCGCGATCTGGAGATCCGGCCGGCGCGACAGCAGCTGGCACTGCCGGCGCATCGACGACGTGCCGACCTTCGCGCCGTGCGGCAGCGTGTCGACGGTCACCGGCGCGCGGGCGCACAGCGCATCCCACGGCACCTCGCGCGCCGAGACCGCCGCGAGCACGAGGCCCGGCGCGAGCTCGGCCGGGACATCCTTCATGCTGTGCACGGCGAGATCGGCCTGCCGATCGAGCAGGGCTTGCTCGATCTCCTTGACGAACAGGCCCTTGCCGCCGACCTTCGCGAGCGGCACGTCGAGGATCTGATCGCCCGAGGTCTTGATGACGTTGAACTCGACGGCCACGTCGGGCGCGACGCCGGCGAGCCGGGCCTTGACGTGCTCGGCCTGCCACAGGGCGAGGGCGCTGCCACGCGTTGCGATCACGAGACGGTCGGTCACGTCGCTGCCTTTCGTTCGGGGAGGGCTGGCTCGGCGAGCTCGCGCCCGAGCGCCTGCGGGGCTTCGGACGGCTCGGACGGCTCGGGCGGCTCGAGCGCCTCGGACGGCTCGGCGGCCCCGGCCGGCTCGGCAGGCTCGGCAGGAGACAGATCGAACAGCTCGCACAGGAGCTCGGCCCGCAGCTCGGCCTCGTCGGGCAGCGCCTCGCGGAGCGCGATGGTCGGCTGGTGCAGGAGCTTGTTGATCACGAGCTTGACCAGGCGCTGGACGACCTCGCGCTGCTGCGCCGGGGTGTGCTCCTTGCGCGCGAGCTGGTCGAGCGCCTTCTGCAACTCGCCCTCGGCGACGCGGGCGAAGTGCTCGCGCAGCGCGCGGATCGTGGGGACAACGCCCTGGGTGCGCAGCCAGTGCTCGAACTGGCCGGCCTCGTGCTCGACGATCCGCCCGGCGTGCTCGGCCGCCCGCGCGCGCTCGGCGAGGTTCGCGGCGACCACCTTCTCGAGATCATCGATGTCGAACACGTACACACCGTCGAAGTCGCCGATCGACGGCTCGGCGTCGCGCGGCACCGCGATGTCGATCACGACGATCTGGCGCCAGCGCCGCGCCTTGGTGACCCGCTTGAACAGCGCGCGGGTCAAGATCGGCTCGCGCGCGCCGGTCGAGCTGATCACGACATCGGCCTCGACGAGCAGGCCCTCGAGATCGGCCCACGGCCTGGCGATGCCGTCGATCTCGTCGGCGAGCGCCGCGGCCTTCTCGGGCGAGCGGTTGGTCACGACGATCTGCTCGGCGCCCGATGCGTACAGGTGGCGCGCCGCCAGCGTCGACATCTTGCCGGCGCCGACGACGAGCACGCTCTTGCCGGCGAGCTTGCCGAACACGCGCTTGGCGAGATCGACCGCGACCGTCGACACGTTCGCGGCGCCCCGCGCGATCGCGGTCTCGGTGCGTACGCGCTTGGCGACGCCGAACGCGCGCTCGAGGCAGCGCCCGAGCAAGGGGCCCGAGGTGCCCGCGCCGCTCGCCACGCCGTAGGCCGCCTTGAGCTGGCCCAGGATCTGGGCCTCTCCGAGCACGAGCGAGTCGAGCGCGCTCGCGACCGAGAACACGTGGCGCACCGCCGCGCTGCCGCGGTGATCGTAGAGCACGCCGGCGACGTCGGTCGGGGCCAGCCCGCGCTGGGTGGCGAGGAACGTCCGCACCGGGCCGGTCGCGTCGGCGCCGGCCTTCGCGACGCCGTAGACCTCGACGCGATTGCACGTCGAGACCAGCAGCGCCTCGGCGACCGGCAGCGCCGACGTCATCGCCTGCAGCGTCGGGGTCAGCTCCTCATCGCGAAACGCCAGCTTCTCGCGCACGGCGACCGGGGCGGTCCGCCAGCTGATCCCGACGACAAAGAGCTCGCTCATGGCCTGACCTCCATCCCCCCGCCGTCACCCGGCCATCCGGCGAACGAGGTAGATGAACAGCACGAGCAGCGCCGCGGCAAACCCGGCCAGCGTGAGCCGCGCCGCGCGCCGGCCGCGCCAGCCATACACCTGCCGCACCACGAGCAAGGCCGCGTAGAACATCCAGGTCACGGCCGCGAGCGGATATTCGGGGCGATCGAGCGACTCACCGAGCTTCGAGACCCAGATCGCGCCCAGCACGAGCGCCACCGTGAAGATCGGAAACCCGACCCAGATCAGGCGGTTGCTCAAGCGATCGAGGGCCTCGAGCGGCGCGCCCTGATCCTTGAACGCCAGCGTGTCGAACCGCTTGCGCCGCAGCGCGCGCTCCTCGACGAGGTAGATCGCCGACAGCGCGCTCGCGAGCGCGAACACGCCGACGCCGACCGTCGCGAGCGAGATGTGGATCCGGCCGAGGATCGACAGATCTTCGGCCGCGGTCCCCGCGGGGGTCAGCCGCGCCACCAAGAGCAGCACGAGCGAGATCGGCAGCACCGCCGCGCCGCCGAGGGTGAGCCGATAGCGCGTGCTCGCGAGCAGGTAGCCCCCGGTGATGATGAACGAGAGAAAGCCGAGCGCCTCGCGCACCGACTGGGCGGGGTGCACCTGCTGGGTGCCGCGCCAGCCGATGTCGGTGCCGTGCGCGACGAACGCGACGCCGACCAGCACGAGGGCGAGCGGTCGCACCTTCGCATGGCCGCCGAGCACGATCAGCAACGCCGCGGCGGCCGCCGTGTACGCGACCACCGCAACCCAGAACGCCGGTGAGGGTGCGACGGAGAGCAGTCGCTCGGCCGCGGTCGTCACGGCGGCAGCGGCTCGCCGATGAAGCCCTCGATCACGTCGTACGCGGCATCCTTGTAGATCACCGACTTCTCGTAGCAATCGGCGCCCATCGCCTCGAGCGCTTCCTTGGACTTCACCCGGCCGACCAGATCGTAGGGATCGTCATCGCGCCCGGCAGAGCGCAGGAAGTGTACAGCCGGCTTCATCGCGAACGATCGGTTGAGCTCGGTCAGCGTCATGCGATCCCCTTCGAGCGAGGCCCGCCCTTCGACCGTCCAGTCGTCAAGCCGTTCAACCGATATGAAGAGCCGCGACATTCCCTTTGAAAAACATTGTACCGGCGTCACGACGGGCCGGCTAGTCGGTGAGGTTGCCATGAACCGGCCGCAAGGTTACATAAGTTGAACCACCGGAGGTCCCCATGGCCAGCGAGAACATCAAGGAACTCACCGACGCGAACTTCGAGGCCGAAGTCCTCAAGTCCGACGTCCCGACCCTCGTCGATTTCTGGGCCGTCTGGTGTGGGCCTTGTAAGCAGATCGCGCCGATGGTCGACGCGCTCGCCGACGACTACAAGGGGCGCGTCAAGGTCGCCAAGCTGGATGTCGACCATAATCAGATCATGGCGCAACAGTACGGCGTGAGGTCGATCCCGACGCTGCTCATCTTCAAGGGCGGCAAGGTCGTCGGCCAGATGGTCGGTGCGATGCCGCGCAGCAAGCTCGAAACCGAGCTCAAGAAGCACCTGTAACCGCCGCGTGATCTCGCGGGGCGCGATCCTGACGCGGGTTCTGCGCGCTCGTGAATTGCCCACAGGGTTACGGACCTGCGCCCTACCCTCGTGCGTATCCTAGGTGGATGAAGCTCGCCGGCATCCTCGCCCTCCACGTCACCCTCCTGGGATGTCAGCGCGGCCCCGCGGCCACCGGCGGTGCGGCCGGCCACGAACGCAGCGACTGCCGGCCCGACAAGTCCTGCGAGCCCGGCCTGCTCTGCCTGTCGAACCTGTGCGTCCGGCCTCCACCCGCCGACTGCCAGGCCGTCGCGGACCAGCTGGCGTCGATCGAACTCGGGAACTACGCCGAGCCCGAAGATCGAGCGCCGGTCGTCGCCAGGTACAAGGCCGCGTGCGACGCCGCGCTGGTCTCCAAGGAAGAAGGCCAGTGCCTGGACAAGGCCCGCGACAAGTGGAGCGCCGGCCAGTGCGTACCTCGGATGTTCCCCGAGCTCGCGTCGTCGTCGACGGGCGACTGCGCCGCGGTCGTCGCCAAGACCAAGGCGATGATGGCGAAGCAAGCGGCGTATCTGAACGATCCGAAGATGAAGGCGTGGTTCGACCGGACGATGACCGTGATGCAGGAGTCCTGTGAGCAGGACCAGTGGCCCGACCTCTTGAAGAAGTGCATGCTCGCCAGCGACAGCACCGCGGCGACGGCGCAGAACTGCAATCAACAGATGTCACCCGCGCTCCAGGAGAAGATGCAGGCCCGGATGACCAAGGCGATGCAGGAGCTGCCGAAGCCGTGAGCTGAGGGCGCTTCGGCGACTGGATCGCGACAACCTGTCACACTTGATGGACGCGGCCGCGATCAATAGCCGTGCTTGCGCAGCGAGACGTTGGCGACCAGGCCCATCGCGAGGAAGAACGTGACGAGCGAGCTGCCGCCGTACGAGATGAACGGCAGCGTCACGCCGACCACCGGGGCGAGCCCGAGCACCATCGCGACGTTGACGACGACGTGCCAGAACGTCATCGCCGCGACTCCGGCGCAGATCACCGCCCCGACCCGATCGCGCGCCGACAGCGCGACGTTGAGGATCCAGACCAGCAAGAACCCGAAGATCGCGAGCAGGACGACCGAGCCGATGAAGCCCCACTCCTCGGCCCACACCGAGTACGGGAAGTCGGTCCAGTGCTCGGGAACGAAGTTGAACTGGTTCTGGGTGCCCTCGAGGAAGCCCTTGCCCCAGATCTTGCCGGAGCCGACCGCATAGATCGACTGCTGGGTGTGCCAGCACTCCTTGGTCGGCGCGATGCCGCAGTCGATGAAGCCCAGGATCCGCTTCTGCTGGTAGTCGTGCATCGTCTCCCACAGGATCGGGATGGCGAGCAGGCCCGCGAGCGTGACATGCACCATCGGCCACACCGAGGGCATCGCGAGGAAGCCGACCGACAGCACGATGAGCGCGAGCAGGATCGCGGTGCCGAGATCGGGCTGGATCGCGATGAGGCCGATCGGGGCCGCCAGGATCATGAGCCGGCCGATCAGCGCGCGCGGCGTGTAGCTCGTGGCCTCGGCGTCCTGGAACACCCGCCCGAGGACGAGGATCACCATCAGCTTGGCGAGCTCGGACGGCTGGATCCCCATGCCGCCGATGTTGAGCCAGCGATAGGTGATCCCGTGGTTGGCGTCGCCCGCCCCGGGCCGGCCGAGCACGCGCGCGACCAGCAGGAGCGCGATCGCGACGCCGAGGCCGAGCCACGCCAGGCGCACCATCGCCCGGTAGTCGACGATCGTCGCGACCGCGAACCCGATCACGCCGACGACCATCCACTGGACCTGGGTGTCGAACTTCGCGTGGTGGCGCACGCCGTGGGTCGCCGAGTACAGGTTCAGGAGGCCCAGCGTGCACAGCGCGACGATCACCACGATGAGCGGCCAGTCGACCGCGGCGCGAAACCGCCGCCACCGGCTGACGCCCACGGTCGCGCGCGGCAGGTGCAGGCCGGTGCCCCTCATGGCCTGGCGCCCTTGGCCGGCGCGGCCGGCGCGGCCGCGCGGCCGGCGATCTTCGTGAAGTAGCCCTCGATGATCTGCTTGGCGATCGGCCACGCGACGGTGCCACCGGCGCCGCCGTGCTCGACCAGCACGATGATGACGATCTCGGGATCCTCGGCGGGCGCCCAGCCGGCGAACCACGCGTGGGTGGCGTTGGGGTTCCAGCGATCGAGCTGCTTCTCGTCGTCCTGCTTGTGGTGCTTCTTGACCTCGGCGGTGCCGGTCTTGCCCATCACCGGCACGACGTCGACGTGGCCGTGTTCGAACGCCGTGCCGCCGGCCTCGTTGGTGACCTTCCACATGCCGCGCTTCCAGATGTCGAGCGCGTCGGCGGGCGTCTTGACCTGCTTGGCGACCTTGGGGTCGTAGCTCGTGATCGTGTGGCCATCGTGCGCCTCGATGCGCTCGACGACCTGCGGCACGTAGAGGGTCCCGCCGTTGGCGAGCGCCGCGTAGGCCATCGCCATCTGCAGCACGGTGACCTCGACGTCGCCCTGCCCGATGGCCGCGTTGGTCGCGTAGCCGACCTTGTAGCGGGTCGTCTTCTCGTACCAGTCCTTGGTCGGGATCCGCCCGCCGGCGTCGCCGTTGAGCCCCAGGTTGGTCGGCCGGCCGAGGCCGTACTCGGTCGCGACCTCGGAGAGCCGATCGATGCCGATCCGCTCGGCGAGCTTCCAGAAGTAGGTATCGCACGAGTGCTGGATCGCCTTGATCAGGTCGACCTTGCCGTGCGTGCCGTGGCAGTGAAACGTCGTCCCCGACAGCTGGTACTCGCCGGTGCAGAACATGTTCTCGTCCTCGGCGGCCTGGCCGTCCTCGAGCGCCGCGATCGCGGTCGCGAACTTGAAGATCGAGCCCGGCGGGTAGGTCATCCGCAGCGCCTTGTCGATGAACGGCTTGCGCGGATCCTGCTTCAGCATGGTCTCCTCGGCCTGGGTCAGGTGGCCGGTCATGATGTTGGGATCGAACGACGGCCGGCTGACGATCGCGCGGATCTTGCCGGTCCTGGGCTCGACGACGACGACCGCCGAGGCCGCCGCGTGTCCCACCGCCTTCTCGGCGAGCCGCTGGAGCTCGGCGTCGATCGTGAGGACGAGGTTGGCGCCGGGAACGGCGGGCACGCCGCGCTCGCCCTGGATCAGCGCCGAGGCGGTCACCTCGTCGAGCCGCTGGCCGCGGGCATCGACCGCGTAGCGCTCGATCCCCTTCTTGCCGCGCAGGTAGTTCTCCCACTTGTCCTCGAGGCCGTAGCGGCCGACGAGCTCGCTGGGATCGTAGCCCTGGTTGCCGAGCCGGTCGGCCTCGGCCGCGGTCATCTGCGTCATGTAGCCGATCAGGTGCGCCGCCAGATCGCCCTGCGGATAGAACCGATACGGCTCGTGGCGGACCTCGAAGCCGGGCAGCCGCGCCAGGGCTTGCTCGATCAGCGCGGCGCGATCACGGCCCTGATCCTCGAGGATCATGATCGCCGCCCTGGCGTCGCGCTTCTTGCCGATCTCGATGCGCTCGTCGATCTTGGCGACCTCGTCGTCGGACAGCCCGAGCATCCGCACGAGCTCGGCCTCGAGCGGCCGGGTCCACTGCTTCGGCGTCGCGTAGATGTTGAACGCCGGGCGGTTATCCGCGAGCGGGACGCCCTTGCGATCGAGGATCTTGCCGCGCACCGACGGCAGGTAGCGCTCCTTGACCACGTTCGAGACCGTGCGCTCGTAGTAGCTCTCGCCGCGCATGACCTGGAGCTGCCACAGCCGGCCGACGAGCACGACCAGGGCGCCGATCCCGATCAGCGCGACCCACTTGAGGCGGCGATGCAGCTCGGGCAGCGCCGGGCCGTTGCCCGAGCCGGGCCCCGAGGACTGCCGGATCAACATGGCCGCCTCCGGGCCGGCTGCAGGAACCGGGTCATGGCGCCAGCCCCTCGAGGGCGGCGTCGCGCTCGCGGTGGGTCCGGGCGAACGTGGCGTCGATGCGGCGGAAGATCCGCCACACCAGCGGGCCGACCACCGCGGTCGCGAGCGTCACGACCACGACGTGCTTGAGCTCGATGGCCAGCGCCGCGCGCGGCACGCGGTACAGCATGCGCATGATCAGCGCGAGCACGCCCGCGATCAGCGCGACGAACGCCGAGAACGCGATCGAGATCGCGGCGCCGCGCACCAGGATGCGCTGCTGCACCGCGCGGGCGACCAGCGTGGTGAGCGCGAGGACCAGCGCGATGAGGCCCGGCGGCGCCCCCGAGATCAGATCGATCAGGTAGCCGAGCACGATCGCCCCACCGATCGCGGGCGACACCTGGCGCCGCGCGGTCAGCCCGAGGTACGCGGCGGACAGCGCGCCGAGATCGGGGATCGCGTCGCCGATCCAGGGCACCAGGCGCCAGATCGACGCGACGGCCACGCACAGGAGGTACGCGACCAGCACGATCGTCGCGGTCCTCATAGCGGCCGCGCCCCGAACGCGGGCTCGCTGCGCCGCCGTGTCTTCGCGTCGGGATCCGGCGGCGGCGGCGGCGCGAGCAGCACCATCACCGCGCGCACGCGCGATACATCCACGCTGGGGCTCACCTCCACGCTCTGGAACAGGCCATCGTCGCCGATGATCTTGGCGACCTTGCCGATCACGAGGCCGGCCGGGAAGCTGGCGCCCAGGCCGCTGGTCACGACCTCGTCGCCGATCGTCACCTTGGCGTCCGGGCCGGGGACCTGCGCCGGCCGGCCCTGGCGCTCCAGCCACTCGATCTTGCAGGCGTACGAGTCCGCCCGGCCCAGGCCGACCAGGAGGCCGCGCGCGCCGGTGGCGCCGGTGGTCGCCGTGGCCGCCGTGGTCCCCGTGCTTCCGGAGCCCTGGGGTGCCGGTTGCGCCGGGTCGCGGATCACGACGTCGATCCGGGACGATGGATCGCTGATCAGGATGACATCGGCGTAGTCGCCGTAGACCTTCTCGACGCGGCCGACCGGGCCCTCCGAGGTGATCACCGGCATGTCGGTCGCGACCTCGCGATCGCCGCGATCGATCTTGAGCCGCAGCACGCGAAATTGCGGCGACAGCGGCGCCCCGATCACCCGCGCCCCCAGCGTATCGGCGGGGATGCGCTTCTTGACCACGGCGAGATCCTCGAGCGCCGCGACGTCGTAGGCCCGGCGCGTCATCGCCGCGAGCTCCTTGCGCAGCCGCTCGTTGTCGTCGCGCAGCTCACGGTTCTCCGCCTCGACGTCGACGAGCGCGACGTAGCGCGACCAGGTCCCGCCGATCCCCTCGACGACCCACGACACGCCGGTCTCGAGCGGCGCGGTGATCCGCAGGAGCGCCTGGTCGAGCGCGGACGGTGTCCCGCGCGACAGGCTCGCCCGCAGCACGAGGGCCGGCAGCAGGATGAGGACGCCGGTGAGCGACCAATCGACGAGCCGGCGACGCAACGTCATGGTCTCACTAGCGCAGCGCGATCTCGCGGAGCAGGCCCAGCTCGTCGAGCACCTTGCCGGTGCCGAGCACCACGGCCAGCTGGGGATTCTCGCACACCATGACCGGCAGCCCGGTCTCCTCGCGGAGCAGGACATCCAGGTTCTTGAGCTGCGCCCCCCCGCCCGACAGCACGACCCCCTTGTCGACGATGTCGGCCGACAGCTCGGGCGGCGTGCGCTCGAGCACCGATCGCACGGCGTCGACGATCGCGTTGACCGGCTCGGCGAGCGCCTCGCGGATCTCGTCGCTGTTGACGAGCAGCGTCTTGGGGACGCCGGCGACCAGGTCGCGGCCCTTGACCTCGACGGTCAGCGGCTCCTCGAGCGGGTACGCCGAGCCGATCTCCTTCTTGATGATCTCGGCGGTCCGCTCGCCGATCAGGAGGTTGTACTTGCGCTTGATGTACTGGACGATCGCCTCGTCCATCTTGTCGCCGGCGACCCGGATCGACTTCGACAGCACCACGCCCGCGAGCGCGATCACCGCGACCTCGGTCGTGCCGCCGCCGATGTCGACGATCATGTTGCCGGTCGGCTCGGTGATCGGCAGGCCCCCGCCGATCGCGGCGGCCATCGGCTCCTCGATCAGGTAGACCTCGCGCGCCGCGGCGGCCAGCGCCGAGTCGCGCACGGCGCGCTTCTCGACCTCGGTGATCCCCGAGGGCACGCTGACGATCACGCGAGGGCGGACCAGCGTACGGCGCTGGTGCGCCTTCTGGATGAAGTAGCGCAGCATCGCCTCGGTGACCTCGAAGTCGGCGATCACGCCGTCCTTCATGGGGCGGATCGCGACGATGTTGCCCGGGGTGCGGCCGAGCATCTCCTTGGCTTCCTTGCCGACCGCGAGGACCTTCTTGGGCCCCTGGGAAGACGCCTGGACCGCGACCACGCTCGGTTCGTTCGCGACGATGCCGCGACCTTTCACGAACGTCAGCGTGGTCGCCGTTCCGAGATCGATAGCGAGGTCGTTGGAAAACATTCCGTAGACCCAATCGAAGAGCATGATGGTTCCTGGCGTAGACGCGCTGCGGCGAGCGCGGGAGGGAAAGCGAAGGGGGCGCACCTCGGATCACACCCCACCGAGTGGCTGTGCGGAGTTATCACGCGTCTGTTCACACGTGCAAGACAATCTTGGCAAGTCGAATTTGGCTCATTTGGAGACGTTGAGATGTCCCCCGCGGCTTGTACCGGGATCCCTCGGTGGCTAGGATGCCCAGCCTGCCGTACAACCGGCCGAGTCTCTCATGCTTGAACAAACCCGCCGCCAGGCCTCGATCTTCGTCTACCTGATCTTCGGTCTCCTGATCGTGATCTTCATCTGGGGCATCAACCCGGGCAACCGCGGTGGTAGTGAAGGTGGGTGCGGGACGTCGAGCAACGTCGAGGTCAGGGTCGACGGCACGGAAGCCAACCACAGCGCCTTCCTCATCGCGTTCTCGGCGAACGGCGCGAGCGGACGCCAGAAGGTGTACCTGGCGCTCGACTCGGTGATCCGGCGCGAGCTGCTCGCGCAAGCGGCGGCCGAGCGCGGGATCCGCACGACCCTCGATCTGGCCCGCGAGGAGGTCAAGCGCGGCTTCTTCTTCATGGGGGGCCAGCGCCTCAACCTGGCCGGGCAATTCCTCGACGAGATCGACGGCGAGAAGTTCTACAACCACAAGAAGTGGAAGGGCTTCGTCGCGTCGCTGAACGTCTCCGAGAGCAGCTACCTCGAGGAGCAGGCGCGCGGCCTGCAAGCCGCGATGATGGCCGAGCTGCTCACGAACTCGGCCCGCGTCTCGCGCGACGAGGCGCTCGCCGATTACCTCTACGACAATAACACCGTGACCTACGACGTCGTCACGTTCGACCCCGGCAAGTACCGGCTCGCGATGCACCTCACCGAGGCCGATATCAAGCGCTTCCTCGATGGCCACACCGCCGAGGTGGAGGCCCGCTACAAGGCCGACGAGCGTACTTACAAGGGCGTCAAGCCGCAGCTCGCCCTCCGCGAGATCTTCATCCCGAAGGCGCTCCCCGAGGCCACCAAGCCCGACGACGACAAGAAGCCGGCCGACGACAAGAAGCCGGCCGACGACAAGAAGTCCACCGACGACAAGAAGGCGGACAACGCCGGCGACAAGAAGCCCGCCGACGACAAGACCGACAAGCCCGCAGGCGACAAGAAGCCCGACAAGGTCGCCGACAAGAAGGCGGACAAGACCGACAAGAAGGCGGACAAGACCGACAAGAAGCCCGCCGCGGGCGATGCGCCCAACCCGCGCGGGCTCCCCACGGACGTCGCCAAGGCCAAGCTCGAGGCCGTACGCACCTCGATCGCCGCCGGCAAGCTCACGTTCGCCGACGCCGCCAAGCAACTCGCGGCCGATTCGTCCGACGATGCCCCGGAAGACAACGGCGATCGCGGGTGGCACTCGGCCGACAACGCGACGCTCGGCGACAAGGCGATCAACGACGCCGTCAAGACGCTCAAGCCCGGCGAGCTGACCCCGGTGATCGTCACCGAGCGCGGCGTGTACCTCGTGATGGCGACCGACAAGCGCGAAGGCGACCTCAGCTTCGACCAGGTCAAGACCGAGATCGCCGCGGCGCTCGCCAAGGAGGTGTGGGGCAAGGAAGCGGCGAAGCGCGATGCGCTCGAGGCGCTCGCCAAGGCGCAGGCCGGCAAGCCCCTCGAGCAGCTGTTCGAGCGGGCGCCCGTCAAGGCCCCCGGCGGCATCGAAGATCTCCTCAACAACCCGAACATTCCGGAGGAAAAGAAGCAACAGCTGCTCCAGCAGTACTTGCAAATGCAACAGCAGAAGCACGGCTCGCTTGACGTCCACGAGCAAGATGTCCCGGTGGCCTGGTATGCCGAGGCCGACGGTTCGGCGCATGGCACGACGGCTGCACCGGGAAGCGCGGGCGGCGGGACGGCGGCTCCCGCGGCCGGCAGCGCCACCACGGCTCCCGCGGCCGGCAGCGCCGCCACCGGCACGGGAAGCGGCAGCGCGGCGACGCCAGCCACGCCTCCCGCGGCCCCTCCCCCGGCCGTGATCGAGGCGTCGAAGGACCAGCTGCCCCAGCTCGGTGCGATCCCCAAGCCGAAGGTCAACCGGCTCGGGCCCTCGCCGCGCCAGGCCAAGATGGCGGACCTGGGGAGCTCGAAGGAGGCCGTCGCCGCGCTGTTCGACGAGCTGTCGCCGGGCGAGGTGGCGAAGAAGCTCTATGAAGGCGACGGCGGCAGCTATGTCGTCGTCCAGCTGATCACCCGGTCGGAGCCCAAGGTGGAAGAGTTCGACAAGACCGCCGATGCCGAGATCGCGCGGATGCAGGGAGCGCGCGGCAAGGCCGCGGTCCACGACTGGCTCAAGCAGCGGTGCGAGACGCTCACCAAGGCGGGCAAGATCCGGCCCGCCACCGACCGGATCCGCGAGACCGACGACAAAGGTAATCCAGCGCCGACCGTCTACCACCCCTGCATGTACTTCGACTATCTCGATCGCTAGCGGCGTACCGACGCGCATTCACCCGCGTTTTTCGGTAACTTCGAGCTAGTGTTCGAGGGGGGACCCGCCACACCGCGGCGCCTGCCGTTCCGCTTCCAAGCGCATGGAGGGGTCGGCCGACTCGCGCTCACCGATCTCACCGTCGGCCTCCTCACCATCGACAAGCTCGAGCTCGAGATCACCGACCTGGGAACCGACCCGGGCATCGCCGTGGCGGAGCGCTTCCAGCGCCGCCGCACCCGGCTGCGCAGCCTCGCGGTGCGGATCAGCGCGCCGGCGCTCGAGGACCGCGTCGCCCAGATCCGCAAGCACCTCGCCGGGCTGGGCATCACCCAGCTGTCGGCCCGGCTCAACGATGGCTACGTCTCCGTGCGCGCGCGCGCCGCCGATGGCCTCGCGGCCGCCGATCTGTCCTGTCACTTCCACCTCGTGAGCTCGGGCACGCAGCTCCGCGCGCTCGCCACCGCGGTCCGCGTCCACGGCCACCTCCCGACCCCGGGGCCGGTGATCGCCGATCGCCTGCTCGTCGCGTTCCTCGCCGCCACCGAGGTCGCCGGCACCGCCGAGCGCCCGTACACGCGTGGGCTGTGCGACGTCGAGGTCGATCTCGTCGGCGCCCTCTTGTGGCAGGTGCTGCCGCCGAGCGGGTGGCGGCTGCCCGCGGTCTCGGAGATCGAGCTCACCCACATCCGGGTCGCGCGCACGGCGATCGAGATCGCCTACGGACCGGCCGGCACGCGGGCCGGCGAGCTCGGCGTCCGCCCCAACACCCACCAGCTCGCGGCGGCGCACGACCTCATGCACTCGGTCGATCAGCAGCTGCGCAGCGGGCACCTCGAGGAGGCGATGCGCGGCTATCGCGCGCTGCTCGCGGCGAGCGGCCCCGATCAGCCGCTGCTCCTCGAGCGGATCCTCGCGCTCGCGGCGGCGCGCCCGACCTGGTTCTTCGACGGGCTCGAGCTCGCGCGCCAGGCGCTCGGCCGGTGGCCGAAGTTCGTCCCGGCGCACGCCGCGCTGGCGTCGATCACCCTCGCCCAGGGCGACGCGCGCGAGGCCGCCAAGCACCTCGAGGCCGTCGCGCGGACGGCGAGCACCGAGGGCGACGACGATCAGGCCGCGCTCGCCTCGCTCGCCGCCGCACGGCTCCTCCGCGTGCTCGACGCCAAGGCAGCCACCCAGCTCTACCAGCTCGCGATCGAGCACGATCCGCGCTCGAACGAGGCCGCCGATTCGCTCACCGACCGGCTCGCCGACGAGCAGCGCTGGCCCGAGCTCATCCGGCTCGTGCGGGCGCGCGTCGCCGGTCTGGGAGGCGCCAAGGCCGGAACGGCGGCCGGAACGGCGGCCGGAACCATCGACAAGCCGCGCGCGGTGCAGCTCCACCTGCGGCTCGCCGACGTGTTCATGCACCAGCTCGGCGATCTGGACGGCGCGCAGCACGAGCTCGCCGCGGCGCGCGCGCTCGCCCCCGACGACCCCGCCGTGCACGAGATGACCGCGACCATCCTCGTCACGCGCGATCCCCCCGCCGCCATCACGGCCTGGCGCGAGGTCGTGCGGCTCGCCGAGCTGCGAGGAGACCACCGGACCGGGGCGCGCGCCTGGGCGAAGCTCGGCGATCTCCTGGCCAGCGCGCCCAGGGCGACGGCCGGTGATCCGTCATCCGACGCAGGCGGCCCGGACCGCGCGGGCGCCGCCGCGGCTCCCGGTAGCGCCGAACACGCATGGCGGCGTTCGCTCGAGCTCGATCCGCTGCAGGCCGATGCGCTGGCCGGGCTCGCGACCGCCGCGGCCGAGCGCAACGACCACGGCGTCGCCGCGGACCTCTACGAGCGCCTCCGGGGCCTGGGCCTCGCGCAGGTGGTCGCCGCGCGCCACGAGGTCGCCCTGGCCCGATCGCTCCTCACGCTCGGCCGGACCGAAGACGCGCGCGCGAGCCTGCGGCGCGCCACGCTGGCGAGCGGCGCGACCGCCGCGGAGGCCCACGCGATGCTCGCCGAGATCGCGGGGGCGGCGCTCGATCACGAGCTCGCGGCGGCCGAGCTCGACACGGCGACCGGCACGCTGGTCGCGCTCGCGGCCAAGCAGCCCGCCGAGGCCGAGCGCCTGCGCACGCGCGCGGCCGAGCTGGCCGTGGCACGCGCGATGCTGTTCGACAGGACCGGGCAAGCCTCCGCCGCGGCGGCCGACTGGGAGCGTGCCCACGCGCTGGCCCACCCGGCCGCGCCCGAGATCGCCCGGGACGCCGCGCGCACGTTGCTCGCGCGCTCGGGGGACGACGTGACCCGCGAGCGCCGCTGGATCGACGCGGTGCTCGCGACGCAGCCGGCCCCGGCCGAGCGCGCCGCGCTGCTCGTTCGCCGGGCCGATGTCCGCCGCCGCGAACCGTCACCCGACCTCGCCTCGGCGCTCGCCGACCTCCAGGAGGCCGTGGTCGCCGCGGAGGCTGGCCCCGGCACCGCCGGCCACACGCGCCGGCGGGCCTATCAGCTCCAGGCCGAGCTGTTCGGGCAGACCGGCGAGCCGCGATCGCGCGCCCAGGCCCTCGCAGAGGTCGCCAAGCTCGCCGAGCACCCGGCCGATCGCGTCGAGAGCGAGCTCGGGGCCGCGGCGGCATGGCTCGCGGTCGACGATCCTGCGGCGGCGCTGACCCACGGCATGCAGGCCCACGCCGCGCTGGTGGCGATGGACGCTCCGGCTCCGCCGGCTCCGCCGGCTCCGCCGGCTCCGCCGGCTCCGCCGGCTCCGCCGGCAGGAAAGACCGCGAAGGCTCCGCCGGCTCCGCCGGCGGGAAAGGCCGCGAAGGCCGCGAAGACCGCGAAGGCGACGAAGGCCGCGGGCGTCGAGGTCCCCGCGGCGCTGCGGCGCAACGTGCTGGGCACGCTCGGCGAAGCCGCGTGGCGGCAGCGCGCCTGGCCCGAAGCGATCCATGCCTACCGCGGCCTGCTCGACGATCCCGGGCCGGACGCCTCGCAGCTCGCGACGTTCCGCTATCGCCTCGCGGTGGCGGCCGATCGCCAGGGTGAGCCGGCGACCGCGCTCGCCGCGCTCCGGCCGCTGATGCCGCTGATGGAAAAGCTCCCAGCGCCGGGGGACGCCGCCCACGATCCCGCGGCGACCGGCGACGGCTCCCTGCGCGGCGGAAACCCCGAGCTGCGCGCCCAGGCGCTGCGCCTGTTCGCGGATCTCGCCGAGCGCGCCGGTGAGCTCGTCGCCGCCGCGGCGGCCCTCGAGAGCTTCGCGGCGATCGGCGGCGATGGCGCGGTGACCGTCCGCTCCGATGCGGTGTATCGCGCCGGTGAGCTGTTCCGGCGCGCCGAGCGCGGCGAGGACGCGATCCGCTGCTTCGAGGCCACGCTGCGGATCGCCGATACCCACCTGCCCGCGCTCGATGCGCTCGAAGCGGTCTGGCGCGAGCGCGGCGATCTCGAGCGCGTCGCGGTCATCCTCGGCCGCAAGGTCGCGGCGACCGCCCGCCACCCGGCGCGCCAGAAGCCGCTGCTGTCGCGGCTGGGCGATCTGCAGGATCAGCTCGGCCGCCCCGCCATCGCGCTGGCGATCCACCAGCGCGCGCTGGAGATCGATCCGATGTGGCGGCCCTCCCTGCGCTACGTCACGCTCGGGCTGCGCGACACCGGCCAGGTGGTCGCCGCGGCCGGCGGGCTCGCCCAGCTCGCCGGCGAGCTGCACGGCGATCAGGGCGTCGATCTCGCGATCGTCGCGCGCGAGCGCCAGATCGCGGCGGAGGCGCTCGCCGAGCTGGTCGCCAAGCTCGACGACACCCAGCTCGAGGCGGTGCGTGGGGTGGCCGGCCCGGCGCTCGTGCGCGCCGCCCTCGACAACGCCGATGTCGCCGCCGGGCTGGCCCGCCTGCGCAGCGAGCCCGCGGCCCCGGTGCCGGTCCCCACGGGCCGCGAGGGTAACACCCAGGGCTGGCCCCAGGCCCCGGCGACCGGCAGCGCGCTGTCCCTGCGCGAGGCCGCCGCGCGCGCCCGCGCCGAAGGCAAGCTCGACGCCGCGTTCGCGACGCTCGAGACCGTGAACCACGTCAACCCCGGCGACGCCGGCGTGCTGCGCGAGCTCGTCGAGATCGCCCAGCAGCTGCACGATCACGCGGCGGCCGCGCGCCACCTCACCGCGCTCGCGCTCCGGCTCACCGGGGCACGCCGCGGCGACGCGCTGCTCGAGCTCGCCGACACGTACTACGACAAGCTCGACGACGCCGTGCGCGGCCGCGAGGCGATGCGCCGGGCGGCGGATGCGTTCGGCACGGGCTCCCGGCGCGATGCCACGCTGCGCATGCTCGCCACCGAGGCCGGCACCCACCTCGCGTGGAACATCGCCGTCGAGGCGCTGCTGTCGATCCCGCTCGAGAAGCGCACGCCGGCGGACTTCACGAGCCTGGCGACCGCGCTGATGCGCGCCGGCCGCGACGCCGACGCGATGGCGGCGATCGAGGCGGCGACCGCGGCCAACCGGTTCGACGACGGCGGCGAGCTCGTGCGCCAGCTGCAGCTCGAGATCCAGCGCAAGACCGATCTGGTCCGGGCGCTCGAGGACCGCGCCGCGCAGGCTCCCGGGGACGAGGCGTCCGCGCTGCTCGACGAAGCCCAGCTGCTGCGGATCGCGATCGGTCAGCCCGGCACCCAGCCGCTGCGCGACATCGCGGCCCCCCCGGGCGAGACCCCGAAGGCCGACACCAACCCCTGGCCGGTCCGGACCAAGACCAAGCCCGGGCTCCCGAGCCGGCGGGTGCCGCCCGCGTCGATCGGATCCCGCTCCCGGACCACCCAGCCACCCCCGCTCGGCGAGCCCGCGCAGGACGCCCGCCACGCACCCGCCGCCGATCCGCCGGCCAGCGCCGCGCAGGCCGCGATCGCCGAACCAGCGACCGGCGCCCAGCTCGCCCCGGCGGCTCAGGGTGCGCGCACGGACCTCGCGCCTCCCGCGGAGAGCTCCCCACCAGAGGGGACGCCTGCCGGGAACGCACCGGCGCCAGCGCCGCGGCCCGGCGGGCTCACGCAGCCCGCGATCGGCCGCATCAAGCTGGTCCCGCGGGTGGTGACCCGCCCCGGGCTGGGCTCGCCGCGGCCGGACCCATCCCAGGCGAGCGCCCCCGACGAGCCCGGCGGGAGCCGCCCCGCGACCGCGAGCCCCCCGGCGGCGGCGGGTCCGTCCGGCCCGCGCGTCACCGTCGCCCCCAAGTCCAAGACCCGCCAGACCGCGCCTCGGATCGCCGCCGCCCGCGCGCCCAAGGTGAAGCCCGCCGATGCCCCCGACGGCGCCGATCGGGAGATCCCCGCCCCGTCGGTCACCATCACCGGCACCCCCGACGAGACCGCGCGCGCGCTGCTGCTCGCCGCGGGCTCGGCCGATCGCCACCGGCTGCTCGCCGCGCGCCGCGCCGCGCCCGACGATCCGTCCGTGCTGCTCGCGCTGCTCGCCCACCTCGGCGACCGCGAGCCGGCGGTTCGCCGCGAGCTGCTCGACGAGGTCGTCCGGACGAGCCACGGCCGCGCCCTGGCGATCGCGCTGCACGAGCTCGCCGAGCTCGCCCGCGAGGCCCGCGAGCCGAGCCATGCCACCGCGCTGTGGATGCGGGCGTACCAGGCCGATCCGGGCCACGCCCCGGTGTGGATGCCGCTCGCCAATGCGCTCGCCGCGTCCGACGATCACACGACCGCGCGCGAGCTGTACGAGGCCATCGCCGGCTCCACCGACTACGACGCGACCGACCGCGCGTTCGCCGCCGAGCGCGCCGAGGCCCTCGGGCGCGACGACTCGGTCGTCTCGGGGGAGATCAGGCCGAGCGGCGCGACCCACATCGAGGAGGCCAAGCAGCTCGCCGAGAGCGAAGACTGGCCCGGCGCGATCGACGCCGCCGAGCGCGCCGCCGCCGCCCGGCCCGACGACCCCGATACCCTCGAGATCCTCGAGAGGGTCTACTTCGCATCGGGCAACGTCACCCAGGCCTCCGAGTCGATCGGGCGCCAGCTCCAGCTCCTCGAAGATCCGGTGCAGCGCGCCGCGCTGTGGCGCCGCCGCGCGAAGATGTACCGCGAGGCGCTCGGCCGCGATGCCGAGGCGTACGGCTGCCTCAAGGAAGCGCACGCGTGCTCGCCGGCCGATCCCGAGATCGCCTATCAGCTCCGCACGGCGGCGATGGTCCGCGGCGAGTGGCCGCTCGCGGCGTCGCTCCTGTATCGCGAGATCGCCGCGGCGACCAACCCGCGCGATCGCGGCGCGCTCCACCTCGAGCTCGCGCTGATCTACGAGGAGCGGCTCGACGACTACGTCCAGGCCCAGGCCAACTACGAGCAGGCGCTCGCGTTCGATCCGACGATCCCCGCGGTCAAGCTACCGCTCGCGCGGCGCTACGAGATGATCGGCCGATCGAGCGACGCGGCCCGGCTCTACGAGGAGGCCGCCGCCTCGGCGCGCGCCGCCGATCGAGCCGGCCTGCTCGAGGCCGCCGCCCGGTGCCGCGCGACCGCGGTCGCGACCTCCGAGCCGGATCTCGCCGCCGAGCTCGATCGCGCCGAGGCCGCCGGCGATCTCGAGGCGGCGCTCGACCTCGCCCACCAGCTGTGGCGCGCCCAGCCGGGGCACCCCGCGGCGTTCCGCGTGCTCGCCAACGGCCACCGTGCGTCCGGCGACCTCGCGGCGCTCACCGAGCTCACCCGTACGCGGGCCAGCCACGCCGGCACCCCGGACGACCGGGCGGCGGCGTGGCTCGAGGTCGCCCGGCTCGCAGAGGAGCTGAGCGCGCTCGATCAGGCCGCGCGCGCCTACGATCTCGCGCTGATCGAGGATCCGGGCCACATCAGCGCGCTCGACGCCCGCGGCGCCCTCGCGTTCCGGCTCGCCGACTTCGCCACGGCGGATCTGATCTACCGCGATCTCGGGGCCGGCGAGTCCGTGCTCGGCGACGACGAGCTCGCCCTGCGCCGCTCGATCATCTCCGAGCAGCTCGGCCGCGACAGCGAGGCGCTCCACTTCGCGCAGGTCGCCGCGAGCCTCGCGCCCGGCCGGCGAGACGTGGTCACGCGGGTGCAGGAGCTCGCGACCCGGATCGGCGAGCTGCCGGTCGCCCTGGCCGCGGCGCGCCAGCTCCTCGAGCTCGTGCCGCTCGACGACGACGAGGCGCGGCTCGCCACCCACTTCGTGCTCGTCGAGCTCCTGCGCGAGGCCGGCGAGCTCGACGAGGCCGTGGTCCAGCTCGAGAAGATCCTGCGCGATCACCCGGTCCACGCGGGGGCGATCGAGGCCCTGGCCCAGGTCCACACCGCGCGCGGCGACTGGACGACCGCGACGCGCTACCTCTACCAGCTCGTCCCGCTGGCGCCGTCTCCCGACCAGCGGGCCGAGCGGCTGTACCAGCTCGGTGAGGCCGTCCTCGTTCACGTGGGCGACGTCGATCGCGCCGATGACGTGTTCCTGCGCGCCTCCGACCTCGATCCCGGCCATATCCCGACGCTGCGCCGCCTGCTCGACGTGTACTGGCGGTCCGACGACCCGGGTGGCATCGTCGAGGTCGCCACCGAGCTTGCCAGCAAGAACGCGCTGACGAGCGGCCCCACCACGCCGGGCGCGCTCGCCCACGCCCTGGTCGCGGCAGCCCTGGTCGGCGACGCCGAGCTCGCCGAGCGCATCCAGACCGCCCTCGGCGACGCGGCCCCGCGCCAGATCGCCGGTGCGCTGGCCGAGCTCGCCGACCGTACGGGCCGCCTCTCGCTCAGCGCGGCGTCGACGGCGATCGCCGAGCTCGCGCGGCGCGGCCTCTTCGATCTCGCGAAGCTGCGCGCCGCCGCGGCGGGCACTCCCGTGGCAAACTCGCTGTAGCCCGGCCATCATCCCCGCCATTCCCCTGACCTTTGCCATCGCTAACTGCCGCGTTCAGCTGGACTATTGACGGCTATGTAAGCGTGGTTACGTTGTGCCCGCCATGAAGCTAGACAAGCTCACCGTGAAGGCCCAAGAGGCGATCGCCGCATCGCGCGATACAGCCATGGCGATGCACCACGCCGAGGTCCGCCCCGAGCACCTGCTCGTCGCGCTGCTCGAACAGGAAGGCGGGGTCGTCCCCCGGATCCTCGCCAAGCTCGGCGCCGACGCGCGGGTCGTCCGCGCCGACCTCGCGCGCACGTTCGAGAAGCTCCCGCGTGCCCGCGGGGCGGCGCTCGACATCGACGCGGGGCGCGCGTTCAAGGACGTCTGGGAAGCCGCCGGCCGCCAGGCCGAGGAGATGAAGGACGAGTTCATCTCGACCGAGCACTTCCTGATCGCCCTGGCCGGCGATAAGTCCGGCGCGGGCGAGGCCCTGACCAGCGCCGGCGCGACCAAGGAAGCGATCCTCGAAGCGCTCGTCGCGGTGCGTGGCAACCAGCGCGTCCAGGACGCCGATCCCGAGGCCAAGTACGAGGCGCTCGAGCGCTACACCCGGGATCTCACGGCGCTGTCCCGCCAGGGCAAGCTCGACCCGGTGATCGGCCGCGACGACGAGATCCGCCGCACGATCCAGATCCTGTCGCGCCGCACCAAGAACAACCCCGTGCTGGTCGGCGAGGCCGGCGTCGGCAAGACCGCGGTGGTCGAGGGCATCGCCGAGCGCATCGCCAAGGGCGACGTCCCCGAGTCGCTGCGCGACAAGCGGATCTGCTCGCTCGATCTCGGCGCGCTGATCGCCGGCGCCAAGTACCGCGGCGAGTTCGAGGAGCGCCTGAAGGCGGTGCTGAAGGAGGTCGCCGCGGCCGAGGGCCAGGTCATCATGTTCATCGACGAGCTGCACACGCTCGTCGGGGCCGGCGCCGCCGAAGGCGCGACCGACGCGGCCAACCTGCTCAAGCCCGCGCTCGCGCGCGGCGAGCTGCGCTGCATCGGCGCGACCACGCTCGACGAGTACCGCAAGCACATCGAGAAGGACAAGGCGCTTGAGCGCCGGTTCCAGCCGGTGATGATCGACGAACCGTCGGTCGCCGACACCATCGCGATCCTGCGCGGCCTCAAGGACAAGTACGAGGTCCACCACGGCATCCGGATCCGCGACGGCGCGCTGGTCGCCGCGGCGCGGCTGTCGAACCGCTACATCCCGCAGCGCCAGCTGCCCGACAAGGCGATCGACCTCGTCGACGAGGCCGCGTCGCGGCTCAAGATGGAGATCGAGAGCGTGCCGACGCCGATCGACAACCTCGAGCGCCGCGTCATGACCCTCGAGGTCGAGCGCGCCGCGCTCGAGCGCGAGAACGATCGCCACGCCAAGCAGCGGCTGCCCGAGGCCAAGCGCGAGATCGCCGAGCTCAAGGAGCAGGCGTCCGCGATGAAGGCGCAGTGGCAGCGCGAGCGCGAGCTGATCCAGAGCCTGCGCACCAAGAAGGAGAAGCTCGAGCAGCTCAAGGCCGAGGCCGATCGGCTGCAGCGCCAGGGCGACTACGCTCGCGCGTCCGAGCTCCGGTTCGGCTCGATCCCCGAGCTCGAGAAGGAGACCGCCAAGGAGACCGCCAAGGTCGAGGAGCTACGGGCCAAGGGCAGCTTCCTGCGCGAGGAGGTCACCGAGGACGACATCGCCGCGGTGGTCGCCAAGTGGACCGGCATCCCGGTCGAGAAGATGCTCGAGGGCGAGGTCGAGCGCCTGAACAAGATGGAGGATCGGCTGCGCGAGCGGGTCGTCGGTCAGGACGCCGCCGTCGCCGCCGTCGCCGCCGCCGTGCGCCGCGCCCGCGCCGGGCTCAAGGATCCCAACCGGCCGATCGGCAGCTTCCTGTTCCTGGGGCCCACCGGCGTCGGCAAGACCGAGCTGGCGCGCGCGCTCGCCGAGTTCCTGTTCGACGACGAGCACGCGATGATCCGGATCGACATGTCGGAGTACCAGGAGAAGCACACCGTCTCGCGCCTGGTCGGCGCGCCTCCGGGCTACGTCGGCTACGATCAGGGCGGCCAGCTCACCGAGGCGGTGCGCCGCCACCCGTACTCGGTGGTCCTGCTCGACGAGATGGAGAAGGCGCACGCCGACGTGTGGAGCGTCCTCCTGCAGGTGCTCGATGACGGCCGGCTCACCGACGGCCAGGGCCGCACGGTCGACTTCCGCAACACGCTCGTGATCATGACCACCAACGTCGGCAGCGCGCACCTCCTGCGCCTCTCCCGCGACAACCGCGACCAGATCGAGAAGCTCGCCATGCGCGAGCTCCAGACCACGTTCCGCCCCGAGTTCCTGAACCGGATCGACGAGACCATCTTCTTCGAGCCGCTCGGAGAGGCGCAGCTCGGCCAGATCGTCAGGATCCAGGTCCAGCGGTTCGACAAGCTCCTGGCCGACCGGCAGATCGTCCTCCACCTCACCGACCAGGCAGTCGCGCGGGTGGCCGAAGCTGGCTACGATCCGGTCTATGGTGCACGTCCCTTGAAGCGTGCCCTCCAGAAGCTCGTGATCGATCCTCTCGCCAGCCACCTCCTCGCCGGGGACTTCCAGTCGGGTGACCAGCTCGAAGCCAACGCCGAGGGCGATCACATCGTGTTCCACCGCGTCACCAAGGGAGCCGCCGCGTAGCCATGCCGCAACAGATCGACTTCGATCCGAGCGTCGACTACTACAAGGCGCTCGGCGTCCCCAAGACCGCGAGCAGCGACGACATCAAGCGCGCGTATCGCAAGCTCGCGAAGGCCAACCACCCCGACTCGACCGGCGGCGACAAGGCCAAGGAGTCGCGCTTCAAGGACATCTCGAACGCGTACGACGTGCTCGGCGACGCCAAGAAGCGCGCGCTGTACGACGAGATCCGCGCCAACGGCGGCATGCAGCGCGGGTTTCCGGGCGGCGCGACCTACACGTCCCAGGGCCCCGGCCCCGGCGTGTTCGATCTGGGCGATCTGTTCGGCCAGTTCTTCAGCAACAACGCCCGCGGCGGGCGGGTTCACGTCGAGCACATCGACTATGACGACGCGCGCCCGCGACGCTCCCGGCGCCGCGACGCCCAGGACGCCGAGTTCGAGCAGAAGGTGAAGGCGAGCGACGGGACCTGGCTGCGCGTCGACGGCAGCGACGTCGCGTCCGACGTCCGGATCTCGTTCGATCGCGCGATCCTGGGCACGGTCGCGACGGTCGCGACGGTCGACGGCAAGGCCGAGGTGAAGATCCCACCGGGGACCTCGAGCGGCAAGCGGCTGCGCCTGCGCGGCAAGGGCATGCCAGATCGCGCCGGCGGGGCCGGCGACCACTACGTCACCATACAGATCGACGTCCCGAACGAACTCGATGACGAGGCCAAGAAAGCCTTGGCTCAGCTCGTAACTCGCCTGCGCAAACGCGGGCACAACGACTGAAACGTCGTAGACTCGAGGAGTCGTGACGAAACACACCGAGACTGCTGGTCAGTACCCCGTCATTCCCCTGCGCACAGAAGTGCAGTTGCCCGGCCACGTGGGCCCGCTCGAGATCGGCCGGGAAGCCTCGGTGCGGGCGATCGAAGCCGCGACGCGCGATGACAACCTCATCGTCATCATTCCTCAGAAAAACCCGGCGGTCCGCGATCCCGGCCAGCGCGATCTCCACGAGGTCGGGGTCCGCGCCGAGATCGTGCAGGTCGTCAAGCACTCCCCCGGCAGGTTCACCTGCGTGATGCGGTTCCTCGAGCGCGTCCACATCGACGCGCTGGTCGCGACCGAGCCGTTCCTGATCGCCAGCGTCTCGCCCCTGCAGGCGTCGGCGAGCGTCACCGCCGATCACCTGCTCGCGACCACGGCGAAGGTCCGCGACTACCTGCTCGCCGTCGTCACCGACGCGCAGAACAAGGAAGCCAAGCCGGAGAGAGACGCCCGAGACGCCCGAGAGACCCGCGAGGGCCGTGAAGGCAAGGAAGCCAAGGAGCCGCGCGGCGAGCTGACCCGCGCGCAGGTCCAGGCGATCGTCGACCCCGACAAGCTCGTCGACGCCGCGGCGCCGTACCTCGAGCTCGAGCGCGACGATCTCACGATGCTCCTGATCGAGACCGACACGATGAAGCGGCTCGAGCGGATCATCCCGTCGCTCGAGCGCCAGGCCACCGTGCTGCGGCTCAAGGCCGACATCGGCGCCGAGCTCGAGGGCGAGTCGTCGCGCACCCACCGCGAGCGCGTGCTGCGCGATCGCATGCGGCAGATCCAGGAAGAGCTCGGCGAGCAGGACGACAACGCCGAGATCGACGAGCTGCGCAAGAAGATCGAAGACAGCAAGATGAACGACGAGGTGCGCGCGGTCGCCAAGAAGCAGCTGTCGCGCATGAGCCAGATGGCGTCGTCGTCGCCCGAGTACAACATCGCGCGGACCTACGTCGAGAACCTGCTCGAGATCCCGTGGAACCTGTTCACCGAGGACCGGCTCGACGTCTCGGCCGCCCGCGCGATCCTCGAGGCGGAGCACTCCGGCCTCGACAAGGTCAAGCGCCGCATCCTCGAGTTCCTCGCCGTACGCAAGCTCGCGCCCAACAAGCACGGGCCGATCCTCCTGCTCGTGGGGCCGCCCGGCACGGGCAAGACCTCGCTCGGCAAGTCGATCGCCTCGGCGCTCGGCCGCAAGTACGTGCGGATCTCGCTCGGCGGCGTGCGCGACGAGGCCGAGGTCCGCGGCCACCGCCGCACGTACATCGGCGCCCTCCCCGGCCGCATCGTGTCGGGCCTGAAGAAGGCCGGCTCGATGAACCCGGTGTTCGTGCTCGACGAGATCGACAAGCTCGCCGCGGACATGCGAGGCGACCCGGCCGCCGCGATGCTCGAGGTCCTCGATCCCGAGCAGAACAAGGACTTCGTCGACCACTACGTCGAGGTGCCGGTCGATCTGTCGAAGGTCATGTTCATCTGCACGGCCAACCAGACCGAGACGATCAGCCAGCCGCTGCTCGATCGCATGGAGATGGTCGAGCTATCCGGCTACACCAGCCTCGAGAAGCTGGCGATCGCCAAGAACCACCTGCTCCCCAAGCAGCTCGGCGAGCACGGCATCGGCAAGGACCAGCTCGACATCGACGACGAGCTGCTCACCGAGATCATCCACAGCTACACGCGCGAGGCCGGCGTGCGCAACCTCGAGCGCGAGATCGCGGCGGTCTGCCGCGGCGCCGCGGTGCGGGTCGCCGAGGGCGCCACGGCGATTCACTTCGACAAGCGCCAGCTCGAGGATCTGCTCGGTCCACCGCGCCACGTCAGCGATACCGCGGGGCGCGCCCCCGAGGTCGGCGTGATCACGGGCCTGGCCTGGACGCCGGTCGGCGGCGACATCATGTTCATCGAGTGCCGGATCTACCCCGGCAAGGGCGACGTCCGGCTGACCGGCCAGATGGGCGACGTCATGAAGGAGAGCGCGCAGGCCGCCTTCTCGTGGACGCGCGCCAACGCGACCCGGCTCAACATCGATCCCGAGAAGCTCGCCAACAGCGATCTCCACATCCACCTGCCGCAGGGCGCGATCAAGAAAGACGGCCCCTCGGCGGGCGTCGCCCTGACCCTGGCGGTCGTCTCGGTGTTCACCAACCGGCCGGTGCGCCACGACATCGCGATCACCGGCGAGATCGACCTCCGCGGCCACGCGCTACCCGTCGGCGGCATCAAGGAGAAGGTGATCGCCGCCCACCGCGCCGGCATCAAGATCGTCTTCCTGCCCGAGCGCAACCTGAAGGACACGCTCGACATCCCCGACGAGGTCAAGAACCAGCTCGACATCCGGACGATGACCAAGATCGACGATGCCCTGGCGGTCACGCTCGGCGACGCCCCCGAGGTCCCCGAGCCCGAGCCGGCGATTCCCCCGCCGACCGCGCCCTCGCGCAGCAACCTCGGCGACCGCCTGCCGAGCTAGCGGTCAGCCCAGCGCGCGGATGACCGCGTCGGTGTACTGCGCCGTGTTCGCCCGGCCGCCGAGATCGCCGGTACGGGTCTCGGCGTTCGCCAGCGCGGCCATGATGCCGGCGCGCAGCCGCGCCGCGGCCTCGCGCTGCTCGACATGATCGAGCAGCATCGCCGCCGACAGCATGAGCCCGGTCGGGTTCGCGATGCCCTTGCCGGCGATGTCGGGCGCCGTCCCGTGCACCGCCTCGAACATCGCGCACGCCCGGGCGCCCACCGGCTCGCCCGCCGCCGGGCTCGGTCCGTCGCCGATGTTGGCGGCCCCCGCGACGCCCAGCCCGCCGATCAGCCCCGCGGCGAGGTCGGACAGGATATCGCCGAACAGGTTCATCGTGACGATCACGTCGAACCGCTCCGGCGCGGTGACGAGCTTCATGGCCGTCGCGTCGACGATCATGTCGTCGAACTCGATATCGGGATAGCGTTTGGCGACCTCGCGGCCGGTGTCGAGGAACAGGCCATTGGACATCTTCAGGATGTTCGCCTTGTGGACGAGCGTGACCTTGCGGCGCCCGTGGCGCCGCGCGTACTCGAACGCATAGACGATCACGCGCTCGCTGCCGAACCGCGTGATGATCGCGATCGACTCGGCCGCCGTGCGCCGGGGATCGATGTAGTGCTCGATGCCGGCGTAGAGGTCCTCGGTGTTCTCGCGCACGATCACGAGATCGACGCCCTGGAACCGCGACGGCACCCCGGCGAGCGTCCGGGCCGGCCGCACGTTGGCGTAGAGATCGAAGTGCTGGCGCAGCGTCACGTTGACCGAGCGATAGCCCCCGCCGCTGGGCGTCGCGAGCGGCGCCTTGAGCGCGAGCTGGGTCCGCTTGATCGACTCGATCGTCGCGGCCGGCAGCGGATCCCCGTGCTTGGCGACCGCCCCCGCGCCCGCGTCGACCCGCTCCCAGGTGAGCTGCCCTCCGGCGGCCTCGACCGCACGCACGGTCGCCGCCGTGATCTCCGGGCCGATGCCATCACCTTCGATCAAGCTCACCATTGGATGTGTCACGCGGGCTCCTCGCCTGGCGCTGTCAGCGGCCGCGGGTCGACCTCGATCTGGTCACCGACCACCCGGACCGCATACGTCGCGAGGCAGTACTGAGATGCTTCGGCGTGGCAACCCGTCGCAGTCGAGAATCGCCAGGCGTGCTGCGGGCAGATCAAGTGCCCGCGCGAGACAATCCCCTCGGCCAGGTCACCGCCGCGATGGACGCACCGCCGCTGCACCGCGAAGTAGCGGTCACCGTCGCGGCCGAGCACCAGCTCGACGCCATCGATCGCCACGGCGATCAAGTCATTCGGCTTGATGTCGCCGACCCGCGCGACCACGCACCACACTTCGGTCATCGCGTCACCAGGTGACATCCTACCGTGTCATGGAGGTGCGTGCACGTGGCGTGGTCCACGGGGGCGGCGCCCGGCGGGTCAACCATCCAGCTCCTCGTAATGCCGGAAGATGCCTTGCTCGTTGAACGGCAAGCGGCGCGGCGAGGTCAGGTAGCGCAACAGCCGCGGGCGCTGCGTGACCCGGTCGCGGAGCGCGAGCAGCTTGGGGATGTCGCCCGAGACGCGCGCCATCGCCCGCGGGAACGCGTACGACAGCCCCTCGATGACCTGAAACGCGGCCAGATCGACGTAGGAGATCGCCGAGCCGACCAGCACGTCGCCGTTGCGCTCCAGGTTGCGCTCGAGGTAACCGAGGAACTTCGCGATCCGGGTCCGGCGAAACGCCGCGGCGCGGTCGTGGGCGGCCGGCTTCTGCAGCTCGTAGCGCTTGCCGACGTCGATCGGGTGGTGCGTGTCGTGGGTCTCGGCCACCAGGTCGGCGATCGTCAGCGCGATCGTCAGCGCGGCGAGCCGATCGCGCTCGCCGGCGGGCGCGAGCCCGTGGCGCTCCCCGAGGAAGCTCGTGATCGCGACGGTCTGCGCCACGACGATCGGCCCGGCGTACAGGACCGGCGGGGCAAACGGCAACACGCCGTCGCGCTTGCCGGACAGCACGGCCTCGATCTGCTGATAGCCGCCCGGCTGCCGCGCCACGTCGACGTAGTCGCAGTCGGCATCCTCGAGCACGAGGCGCACGAACTCGCCGCGCCCCTGGATCTCGGGCCAGTAGTAGAGCTCGTAGTGCATGGCCCAACCGTAGCCGCGGATCCCGCGCGACGCGAGCGGGAGCTACTCGGCCGCCGAGCTGCCGTCGGGGCCCAGGCTGTACGTCTTCATCTTGGTGTAGATCGACGCGCGGCTGATGCCGAGCCGGCGGGCGGCGAGCGCGGGGTTGCGATCGCGGCGCAGCGCGGCCACCAGGGCGGCCCGCTCGACGGCGCGCACCGCGCGATCGGTGATGTCCTTCAGGCCCTCGCCATCGCCGAGCCGGTGGAGCTCGATCGCCGGCAGCTCGACGCGCTCGTCGCCGGCCTCCGGAGTGACCGCGGCGGACGGCCGATCGAGCCCGAGCATGTCGAGATCGTGCGACCGGATCATCTCGCCATCGCACAGGATCGCCGCGCGCGACAGCACGTTCTCGAGCTCGCGGATATTGCCGGGCCAGCGGTAAGACTCGAGGCGCGCGAGCGCCTTCGCGGTGATCTGGGTCGGATAGCGTGCCTCGCTGCCGGCGAAGCTCTTCGCGGCGCCGCGGCGGCGGGCGAGGATGTGGGCGGCCAGCTGCGGGATGTCCTCCTTGCGCTCGCGCAGCGGCGGGACCTGGATCGGCACGACCGCGAGCCGCCAGTACAGATCCTCGCGGAACTGCCCGCGCGCGACCAGCGCCTTCAGATCCTTGTTGGTCGCGGCGACGACGCGCACGTCGATCGCGACCGGGCGGTCGCCGCCGACGGGCTTGATCTCGCGCTCCTGGAGCACGCGGAGCAGCTTGTTCTGCACGCTCGCGTCGATGTCGCCGATCTCGTCGAGGAAGATCGTCCCGCCGTGGGCCTCCCGGAACAGCCCGCGGCGCGCGCGCGACGCCCCGGTGAACGCGCCCTTCTCGTGACCGAACAGCTCGGCCTCGAGCAGGCTCGGCGCCAGCGCGGAGCAATCGAACGCGACGAACGGCCCCTCGGCCCTGGGGCCGACCCGATGGATCGTCCGGGCCAAGAGCTCCTTGCCGGTGCCGCTCTCGCCGACGATCAGCACCGTGGCGTCCGAGGCCGCGACGCGATCGATCATCGCGAGCAGCTGGCGCATCAGCGCGGACTCGCCGATCACCTCACCGAGCCCCCGCGCACGCTCGACCTCGCCGCGCAGCCGGCGGACCTCACGCGCGAGCGCGCCATGGCTGATCGCGCGATCGACGACCGAGCGGATCTCGCCCGCCGCGGCCGTCTTCTTCAGGACATCGAGCGCCCCGGCGCGCATCGCGCGCACCGCGAAGCCCACCGTCGGCTGGGCGCTCCAGATCACCACCACGGTGTCGGGCGCCACGGTCCGCATCCGGTGCAAGAGCGCGAGCGCGTCATCGTCGCCCTCGCTGAGCGCCGGATCGAGCAGCACCGCGTCGAACGTCGAGCCGACCACGCGCTCGAGCGCCGCGACCGCCGTCGCCACGGCCTCGAGCTCCATCCCCGGGAGCGACGTGTTCGCGTACGCGACCGCGTCGGGATCCGCGTCGACCACCAGCACGTGGCGGACTGCGTTGAACACCGGCCCAGCGTAGCCGATGCCGTCCAGCTGTCTAGACACTGTCCAACGATCTGGACGGCTGGGCTCCCATGACACGATCTAACTAGCGAGAACCTCTTGTCGAACATCCTGGACAGACCTGGCGCGGCCGATGCGTATCCCCCGAGGCAGGAGGGATTCGATGGAGACACCAGCGCGCGGGGAGATAGGTCTTGACCGTACACGAGCCTACGTGCGGTCGATCGCGATGAAGTACGTGCGCAACGAGCACGACGCCGACGATGTCACGCAAGACGCGATGCTCCTCGCGCATCGCTACCGCGACGCCTTCCGCGGCGACTCGCGCTACTCGACCTGGCTGTACCGGGTGACGTCCACCGCGGCCTTGATGTTCCTGCGCAAGCAGCGCCGCCTGTCGCGCGAGATCCCGGCCAGCGGCACGGGCGGCGTCGACGAGGACGGGACCGCGTGGCTCGATCGCGTCGCGTCGCCGAACGATCTACGCGCCGAGGTGATCGCCCGCGCCGATCTGGGCGTGGTCGCCGATGCGGTCGCCAAGCTCGGCGCGAAGTACCCCGCCGTGTTCTGGAAGCGCTACGGCGAGGGCCGCACCGAGACCGAGATCGCCAGGGAGCTCGGCGTCTCGGTCGCCGCGGTGAAGACCCGCGCATTCCGTGCGCGCCAGGCGGCGCTCGCGAGCGGTGGCTGAGCGGGCCCTCGGGCGTGGCTCGTCTGACCAGTTCTCGGCCCCGACACGCGCTAAGGTGAGCGCGTGAAGCCGGCCAAGTACGACGCGCGCACCGATCCCGATGTTCCGCAGGGGATGTCGATCGCGCTGCTCCAGGATCTGCACCTGCTCACCCGCGACGGCCAGCTGAACGCCGATGCGCGGCGCAAGCTCAAGCAGATCCGGCACCTCGTCGGGCTCCTGCGCCCCGCGCTGGACGACGCGATGGCCCGCACGGCGGCGCCGCTGATCGTCGACTGCGGCGCCGGCAAGAGCTACCTCGGCGCGCTGGTCTACGAGCTGGTCCTCGGGCCGGCCGGCCGGGGATCGCTCGTCGCGATCGAGGCGCGGCCGGAGCTGTCCGACCAGGCGGCCCAGCGCGCGGCGAGGTTCGGGCAGGACCGCTTCCGGGTCGCCACCGGCGCGATCGCCCAGGCGGCGCTGCCGCAGCGGCCCAACGTCGTGACCGCGCTGCATGCCTGCGATACCGCCACCGACGACGCCCTCGCGCTCGCGATCGAGAAATCGGCGGACCACGTCGCGGTGGTGCCGTGCTGCCAGGCCGAGGTCGCGCGGCAGCTCGAGGCCGCCCGGCCGGCCGATCCGGCGATCGCGGCGCTGTTCGCGCACCCGCTGCACCGTCGCGAGCTCGGCTCGCACCTGACCAACGTGGTCCGCGGCCTCGTGCTCGAGGCGCACGGCTACAAGGTCACCGTCACCGAGCTCGTCGGCTGGGAGCACTCGGCGAAGAACGAGCTGATCCTGGGCAAGCGGGTGCACCGCTACAACGCCTCCGCGCGGGCGCAGCTGCGCGCGCTGCTCGAGCGGTTCCAGATCGAGCCGGCGGTCGTCCGGACGCTGGCCGCCCGCGGCCTCGATCCCCGCGGCGAGCCGAGCCTCGATCAGCACCTCGGGCCGGACCTCGAGCCGAACCTCGGGCCGGACCTCGGCACCCACGTCGATCCCGCGGTCGAGCCGGCGTGAGTCACGGCGGCGTCGAGACCTGCAAGTGCACGATGGGCCGATCGATCATCACCTCGATCGCCGTGATCGACCGGATCGGGGCATCGAGCGCCCAGGCGTAGACGCGGCCGTGGTAGCTCCCGAGGTGCGAGACGTCGAGCGTGACGCCGCCGATGTTGCACGGCGCTCCCGCCGAGAGCTTGACGCCGCCATCGTCCTCGAGCTCGACGACGACCCGGTGCGGATCGCCGCACGCGAGCGGATCCCACGCGGTGACCAGCCGCGCGGTCGCGCTGCCTGATTCAGGCGGCACGTTGAGGCAGCCGCTGGCGCCGGCGCCGACGAGCGTGATCGCGAACAACGAAGGACACGGAACGACGAGCCATGAACGCATGCGCCACTTCCTCGCATCCCGCGTGCCACCCGCAGCCCCGCGAAACCACGTGCCAGCCTGTCCGATGTCCGGCCGGATTTCGGACAGCCGTCCGGTGGGCGGACAACGGCGCCAAACCCGGCGACGCGACCGCTACTTCATCAGCAGGGCGATGGCCGCGGCGAGCTCGGCGATCGAGTACGGCTTGGAGACAAAGCTCCGCACGCCCAGATCGAGGATCTCCTGGACCTGCTCGTTCAGCGTGTGGCCCGACATCAGCAGCACGGCGACGTTGGGGTCGACCTCGCGCAGCGCGAGGTAGGCCGCCTTGCCCGCCATGCCGGGCATCACCATGTCGAGCACGACGGCGCGGACCTCGTCGCGATGCTTGCGATAGATCTCGACCGCGGCGGGCCCGCTGACCGCCTCGATGGTCTTGTAGCCGAGCGACCCGAGCGAGCTGGCGACGACCTTGCGCACCATCGGATCATCGTCGACGACCAGGACCAGGCCGCTGCCCTTGGGTAGATCGGCGGCCGTGGCCCGCGTCTTCACCGCCGGGGCGCGCCGCGCCGCGGGCAAGGCCGCCCGCATCGTGGTCCCACGACCGTCGAGCCCGTCGTCGATCTCGAGCATCCCGCCGTAGCCCTCGACGATCTCGAGCACGGTCGTCAGGCCGGCCCCGAGGACACGCTCGGAGTCCTGGGCCTTGCGCGCGGCGCGCGGCTCGAGGAGCCGGGCCCGGAGCCCAGCTGGCATACCCGGCCCATCATCGATGACCTCGAGCACGACGAACCGCGGCGCATCGGGCGCGCCCTGCAGCGCCCGGTCGGAGGTCCGCACGATGATCCGCCCGGCGTCCTTCACCGCCTCGCGCGCGGCGAGCACGAGGTTCACGATCAGCTGCTCGAGCTGGGCATGATCGCCCACGACGATCCCGCGCTCGGTCGCTTCGAGCTCGAACGAGAGCTCGATGCCGGGCAGGGTCCGGGTGAGCATCTCGGTCAGCGACGTCGCGACGTCGTTCACCGCGACCGGCAAGGCGCGCTGCGTGCCGCGGCGAACGAAGCCGACGAGCGAGCGCGTCAGCGCGGCCGAGCGATCGGTGATGTCGTCGATCATCTCCAGCCCCGCCCGGTGCTTCGGATCCTGATCGGTGGCCGCGATCTCGGCCGCGATGAGCTTGATGCTGAAGATGAGGTTGTTGAAGTCGTGGGCGATGCCGCCGGCGAGCGTGCCGATCGCCTCGAGGCGCTGGGCGCGATGCAGCCGCTGCTCGCTCTCGACGCGGGCGCGCTCGGCCGCGACCTCGCGGCTGACGTCGAACAAGGTGGTGATCACGTGCGTGATCGGGTCCCCCACCGGCCGCGCCACCGCTCGCACCTCCACGCGCCTGCCGTCGCCGCGCCGGAGCATCAGATCGTCGGCGACGATCACGCGGCGCTCGCCGCGCGCGCGCGCGAACGGCAGCTTGCTCTCGGGATACGGCGCCCCGTCGCGGGTGCACAAGGCGACCGGCGAGCGCGCCCCGATCCCCATGAGCTCGCCGAACGCGCGGTTGGTATAGATGAGCTCACCGTCGGACGCACGCGCGATCGAGATCGCGACGGGGAGATCCTCGCCTAGCGCAAAAATGATATCGTGGTCGGGGGATACTGCCACGGGGACCGCGAGACCCCGACGGTATCACTGGTTTGCGCGTGAAGCAGCTTTGCCGGGGCGTCTGCTTGCGCCTGTTTTTGCGCACCGCTCACCCACCGCCGAGTCATGGACGTGGTCGGGCCGGCCGACAGGACCGGAGTTGCCCCAGCCGGACCGGCGGTGTGTCACCATGGGATGGCTGTGTTGCGGTGGCCCGGAAATGCCTTGCACGTCGTGTGGCTGGTGCTCGTCCTCGTCGTGTGCGGGCTCGTGTACGGGCTCCTCCGACTCGCGATCCTGCTGTTCGTGTGGGGTGGAATACCGGCGCGCCGCCCCATCGCGCTCGCCACGCTGCGGGGCTTCCTGCTCCGCCAGGTGATGACCGCGCTCGGAGCCACCTTCATCAAGCTCGGTCAGGTGATGAGCTCGCGTCCGGATCTGTTCGAGCTTCAGATCATCGCCCAGCTGCGCCGGCTGCAAGATCGGCTGCCGCCGTTCTCGTTTCGCCGGGTCAAGGCGACGATCGAGGCCGAGCTCGGCCGGCCGCTCGGCGAGGTGTTCCGTGACTTCGAGCCGGCGTCGGTCGCCGCGGCCAGCGTCGCGCAGGTCCATCGCGCCCACCTCCACGACGGCCGCGAGGTCGCGGTCAAGGTCTTGCGGCCCGGCGTGCGGCGCCAGATCGAGCGCGACCAGGCGATCCTGCTCGGCGGGGCCCGGCTGGTCGCGCTGGTGCCGAGGTGGCGCGCCCACCAGCCGATCGAGCACACGCGGCACTTCGTCGACGCGATCCATGATCAGACCGATCTGCGGATCGAGGCGGCGAACTACCGGCGGTTTCGCGACAACTTCGCCGGGCGGCCGAACGTCGCGTTCCCCGAGGTGCTCGAGGCGCTGTCCGGCGAGCGCGTGCTGACGATGCAGTTCATCCGCGGCGCCAAGGTCGACGCCCTGCCCGCGGCGATGGACGCCCGCCGCAAGGCCAAGCTCGCCGAGACCGTACGCATGACGATGTTCAAGATGTGCTTCGAGGACGGCTTCGTGCACGCCGACCTGCACCCCGGCAACATGGTCGTGCAAGACGACGATACGCTCGTCATCTTCGACGCCGGCCTCGCGAAGCTCCTGCACGAGGACGTGCTGATCCAGTTCATCGACATGTCGAAGTGCCTCGCGATGGGCACGCCCGACGATCTCCTCGCGCACCTCCGGCGGTTTCACACCTACCTGGGCGCGGTCGACTGGGCGGCGCTGCGCGTCGAGGTCGGCGCGTTCGCCACCAGGTTCCGGTCCAAGGACACGAGCAACCTCGAGTACGGCGAGCTCATCAGCGAGATGTTCGCGATCGGCCGCAAGTACCACGTCCACCCGGTGCCCGACATGACCCTGGTGTTCGTCGCGCTGGTCACGGTGCAGGGCATCAGCAAGATGCTCGAGCCCGAGCACAACGTGTTCTCGACGATCGCGCACCACCTGATCCCGATCCTGCAAAAGCGCAACGAGCACATCCCGGACACCGCCGAGGCCAGGGCCGGGCACCACCGCGCCTGACGGTCTCCGGTGGCCTACGCCGCCAGGTCGCGGCCGACGACGCCCGCGCGGACCTCGATCGGATCGGTGGCCTGCCGCGACCACGCCGTCGCGATGAACCGCGCCGCATCGCCCAGCGCGTCGAGGTACGGCTCGCTCTGATAGGGCACGCCTTCGCGCTTGCACCACGCCGCGGTGATCTCGGCCGCGCGCGACAGGTTCTGGTGCGGGATCTTCGGAAACAGGTGGTGCTCGACCTGGTAGTCGAGCCCGATGAAGAAGAACGAGACTAGGCGCGGCAGCTCGAGGTTGCGCGTCGTCTCGAGCTGATGGATCCAGTCATGCTGCTGGCCGTCGGTCACCGGTAAGCCCATGTGCGCCGGGGCGAACACGAGCGCGAGGCACACGCCCACCGCGGCCCACAGCGCCGCGTACAGCGCGAAGCCCGCCAGCGGGCCCCAGATCAGCGAAGAAATCACCAGCCACCCGACGTAGTGCACCACCAGGCATGCCAGCTCGATCCACCACGCCGCATCACGGCCGCCGTTGCGCCCGGGATACCTGAACAGATGGACGAGCGACGACCGCCGCATGCCGAGCGCCATCAAGGTCGCCATCGGCCAGAACACCCAGCGCTGCAAGTTGCGCTGAAACCACCTCAACTTCGGCCCACACCGCTCGTGATCCCCGCGGGACGACACGAACGGAAACGGCTTGATATCGGGGTCGACGCCCTCGACGTTGGGGTGGCCGTGATGCAGGCGATCGTGCTTCTCGCGCCAGTACAGCGTGCTCAGCCCGCTGAACAGCGGAAACGCAAAGTACGACATCATCCCGTTGCGAACCGGCGACGTCGAGAAGCTGCGATGGCTGCCTTCGTGGCCGAGCATGGCCGTCGCCGTACACAGCACCGCGAGGATCGGGATCAGCGGAATCGCGATCCACCAGCCGACCAGCGCGATTGTGGTCAGCCCGGTGGCAATCGCGACGAGCAGGACCGCGAGCTTGCCCCAGCTACGCAGCTCGTGGTGTTCGAACACGCCGGCGGCCGCGAGCTCAATACGAAGCGTCCCCAACTTGGGGGATCCACCCTGCATCCGGGGACGATGGCTCGACACGCTCCCGCCACGAAAGTTTTTCTCGTCATGACTTGGTCACACGCCCAGAAGTCAGGCGCAGCACCATTTGGACAGCCGATGAAAGATAATCGCAAGATCAGGATTCTGCGTCATTCCGCTTCGGGGCGCTCTCCCGTTCGAGGCGCGGCGCCGGCGACCCACAGGTGCTGTGCGGCATACGCACGCCACGGCCGCCAGCGCTCCGCGCGGGCCGCCAGCTCGGCCGGGCTGGGTCGCACCCCCTTCCGATCCGCCGCGCTGCGCAAGAGCCCCACATCGCTCGCCGGGAATGCATCCGGCTCGCGCGCCGCGCGCAGCGCGATGTAGTGCGCCGTCCAGTCGCCCACGCCGCGGATCGCGCACAGCCGCGCCACCGTGGCCTCGATCGTCGCCAGCGGCTCGAACAGCCGCGGCTCGGCCAGCGCGGCCTCGGCCAGCGCGACCAGCGTCGCCCGGCGCGCCCCCGGCATCCGCAGCCCCGATAGGTCCGCGACGGCCACCTGCGCCGCCGTCGGAAACACCCGCGCCACCCCCAGCTCGCCCGGCTCGCCCGGCCCGCGCCGCAGGCCCACCGGCAAGCGCCCGCCGCACGCGGCCACCAGCTGCCCCGCCAGCTGTCGCCCCGCCTCGACCGTCACCTGCTGCCCCAGCACCGCGCGCATCGCCAGCTCGAAGCCGTCCCAGCCGCCGGGCACGCGCAGCCCGGGCCGCTTCGCGATCAGCGGCGCCAGCAGCCGATCCTTGGCGAGGTGCGCCCCGATGTGCGTGACGTCCGCATCCAGATCGAACACCCGGCGCACCCGCGCGAGGATCCCCGGCCGCGCCCGCGCAGACGGAAACCGGATCGTCACCTCGAGGCTCTGCCGGCCCGGCACGTGGACGATCTCGACCGTCCCCACCTCGCCGTCATCCGCCACGCTGCGCACGTAACGCTCGCCCTCGAGCCGCTCGATCCCGTCGATCACGCGCCCCCGCAAGTACGCCAGCATCGCGGCCCAGTCATACGGCGGCCGATAGCGCAGCCGCACCGGCGCAGGAGCGGTGGGTTGGTTCACGGTGGTCGAGGTCGTGCGCCGTGCCATGAAGCCACCATGCCATCCAACGGCTCGCGGATCGCCGGTTCCCGGCCACATCGCCCGCGGCCGCGATCTCCCCTTCCCTGGCACGAAGCGCTAGTGTGCGCGCGATGCCTCGGCCCCCGATCCCCGCGCCGCTCGCCGCCCTGGTGTTCCTCGTCCTGGCCGCCCTCGCGGCCTGCGGCGCACCGGCTCCGCCCGCGACCGCGCCTCAGGCCCACGCATCACCGTCATCGCCTGCCGTCTCGCCTTCCGTGTTCGAGCTCGTCGAGACCTATCCGGTCGAGACCGTCCTCGACCACCCCGACCTGCGCGACGCCACGGGCGTCTGGCTCGACATGATCGCCGGCGCCCGCACCTCGATCGACCTCGCCCAGTTCTACGCCTCCAACCACCAGGCCAGCTCCCTCGAGCGCGTCATCGAGGCCCTCGAAGCCGCCGTGGCCCGCGGCGTGCGCGTCCGGTTCCTCGCCGAGCAATCCTTCGTCAAGACCTACCCCGACAGCCTCGACCGCCTCGCCAGGGCCGGCGCCACCGTCCGCCACCTCGACCTCCGGGCGGTCCCCGGCGGCGGGGGCATCCTCCACGCCAAGTACTTCGTCGTCGATGATCGCGAGGCGTTCTTCGGCAGCCAGAACTTCGACTGGCGCGCCCTCGAGCACAACTACGAGCTCGGCGCGCGCGTCCGCGAGCCCGCCGTCGTCGGTGGCCTCGCCGCGATCTTTGCCGCCGACTGGGCCCGCGCGGGCGGCGAGCCCCTCCCCGACCGCCGCGCGCCGCCGGCCCACGGCCCGATCACCCTCGTCGCCAGCCCCCCCGACCTGCTGCCGCCCGGCGTCGCCTGGGACCTCCCCCGCATCGTCCAGCTGCTCGACGGCGCGACGACCACGATCACCGTCGAGCTCCTCAGCTATCGCGCCGACGCCGACGGCAGCCCCTGGGACGAGCTCGAGGCTCCCCTCCTGCGCGCCGCCCAGCGCGGCGTCGAGGTCCGGCTCCTCCTCGCCGACTGGTCCAAGCGGCCCAGGACCATCGCCGGCCTGCAGAAGCTCGCGCGCATCCCCCACATCACCGTCCGGCTCTCCACCATCCCGGCGTGGTCCGGCGGCTTCGTCCCGTTCGCGCGCGTCAGCCACGCCAAGGC
>Ga0308176_10000036_pt1 | contig 83774 bp, 71 predicted proteins | sample PhyCR2_3_FD_203890 | JGI IMG/M metagenome (GOLD analysis project Ga0308176, IMG submission 203890) | Soil microbial communities from UC Gill Tract Community Farm, Albany, California, United States - DLSLS.C.R2 | ecosystem: Environmental > Terrestrial > Soil > Agricultural land | place: USA...
CGATTAATAGTAACGGTGAAGATGTTGTTGTCTAACGAGGTAAGTAAAGTTGTGTACATGATAAAACAATTAGAAGGAACGATTTGTTTTTACCCAATCTTGTATATACGTTGCTATTTCAGAAGTCGTGGTTCCCGGTGCAAAAAGTTTTCCCACTCCTTGTTCGTTCAACTGCTTCATGTCGTCTTCGGGAATGATGCCGCCGCCGGTAAGCAGCACGTCGTTCATGCCTTTCTCTTTCATCAACGCAGCAACCTTTGGAAATACCGTCATGTGCGCGCCGGACAAAATCGAAATGCCGATGGCGTCCACGTCTTCTTGCAACGCTGCGCTGACAACCATTTCCGGCGTTTGCCGAAGGCCTGTGTAAATGACTTCCATGCCCGCGTCGCGCAGGGCTGTGGCAATTACTTTGGCGCCGCGGTCGTGTCCATCAAGACCGACCTTGGCTACCAGCACTCTTATCGGTCGTTTGTGTTCTACGTTCATACAGTGCGCCAAAAATAAAGTAGTTTGCAGAACTAAGATTTTGCAGGATGAATTACAGATTATTCGGAAAAACGGATTTGCGTGTTAGTGAGATTGGCTTTGGCGCCTGGGCTATTGGCGGCGGTGCAAAAGTGGGCGATGTGCCAATTGGATGGGGCGATGCAGACGATACGGTTTCCACCAAAGCCATTTATTCAGCGCTTGATGCCGGGATTAATTTTTTTGACACGGCCGACTTCTACGGCCTCGGTCATTCGGAAGCGTTATTGGGCGAAACGATTGGCGAAAACAAAGACATCATTATCGCTACGAAAGTTGGTCATCGGAACATTGACGAAAAGATTGTACTGGATTATTCGAAAGAATACATTGTGGAAGCCTGTGAAAAAAGTTTGAAGCGGTTGAAAAGGGATTGTGTTGATTATTACCAATTGCATTCCGCACGGCTTGCTCAATTCCAAAGTGGAGAATGCATTGAAGCAATGGAAGCGTTGAAACAGCAGGGAAAAATTCGTTACTGGGGTTTGTCGCTAAACACCTTTCACCCGCAAGCCGAAGCGGATTATTTGATGGAAAAAAATTACGGCGACGGCTTTCAACTTGTTTTCAATGTTATCAACCAAAGAGCCTTAACAACGATAGAAAAAGCGGCTGCGAAAGGCTACGGCATCATTGCACGTATGCCTTTGCAATTTGGTTTGCTCACGGGTAAATTTTCTTCGTCAACAAAGTTTGAAAAAGACGACCATCGCAGCTTTCGGCTAACGCAGGAGATTTTGCAAAAAGCAGCAGCGATTCTGGAAGAAAAAGTTTGGCCGATTTCGCAAAAAGATGGCTTGTCAAAAACAAGTCTTGCGCTGAATTATATTTTAAGCTTCACAGAAATCAGTACCGTTATTCCCGGCATTCGCACAGCGGAGCAGGTGCAATCAAACACAGAAGGATTAAAACAATTAAGCGTTGACGACAAAACATTTTTGCAATCGCTTGCCAGCGATTGGGAAAGCATTGTGCAATTAATGGAGCAACGCGGGTAACAATCTATTTGTGTTCTTGTGATTTTCATTCAAACCACAAGAACACAATGCAAACAAAGCATCAACGTTCGGGAACTTGCGTCAGTGCGTATTCGATGCGGTTCACTGTTTCTTCTTTGCCCAATACTTCGGCGATGTCAAAAACGGGCGGACCAAATTTTCCACCCACGAGCATCAACCGTAAGGGTAACTGCAACTCGCCGGGCTTGATGTTTGCACCTTCGGCCAACTGTTTAAACAGGCTTTCCAGCGATGCGGCTTTCCAGTCGCTCACATGCAAAAGTTGCCGCGATAAATTGCCGAAGAAGTCTTTTTTTGCCGGATTCCATTTGGCCGTGACCGGCGCAAAATCAATCTGCTTCGGCGCTTTAAAAAAGAAGAAGCTGTGTTCCCAAAAATCGGGCAACAAGGTGCAACGGTCTTTTACCAGTGCAATGATTTTATCTAAATAGGCGTCGTCACTAATTTCTAAATCGTGCTTAGAAAGAACATCCTTGACATCCAACTTTAAACGTCCAACGTCCAACCTTTTCATCCATTCGTGGTTGAACCATTTGGCTTTTTCAAAATCGAATTTGGCGCCGCTGCTGTGTACTCTTTCAATCGAAAATTTCTGTATCAGTTCATCCAGTGAAAACACTTCTTGTTCGGTGCCGTCGTTCCAGCCAAGTACGGCCAGCATGTTTACAAACGCTTCCGGCAAAAAGCCTCTTTCGCGAAAGCCTTCCGTTAGCTCGCCTGTCTTCGGATCCTTCCAGTTCATGGCAAAAACCGGGAAGCCATACTTCGCGCCATCGCGTTTGCTAAGTTTTCCGTTTGGGCCAAGAATTAACGGAAGATGCGCCCATTGCGGCATTGCTTCTTCGCCAAACAAATAACGCCAGAGCAACACATGTACCGGTGCGCTGGGCAACCATTCTTCGCCGCGAAAAGCGTGTGTGATTTGCATGAGGTAATCGTCCACTACAACCGCTAAATGATAAGTGGGCATGCCATCTGCTTTCAGTAATACTTTATCGTCAACAACCGAGGTGTCGAAACTTACTTCGCCGCGAATCATGTCAGTGAACGAAACCGTTTCGCCTTCGGGCATTTTAATGCGAATGACATGCGGCACTTCTTTTTGCAACAAGGCATCTACTTCTTCTTTTGAAAGAGAAAGTGAGTTGCGCATCTGCGTTCGTACAGTTCGATCGTACTGCGGCGATGGATTCTCCGTTGTGCGCAAACGTGCACGCATTTGGTCTAATTCTTCGGCGGTATCAAAGGCATAATAAGCAAAGCCTTTCTGCGCCAGATCTTCGGCGTATTTGCGGTAGCTTTCTTTTCGTTCACTTTGGCGATAAGGCCCAAATGCACCGCCGTGTTGCGTGCTTTCGTCGGGTTCAAGACCACACCATTTCAGGGTTTCGAAAATGTATTCTTCGGCGCCGGGTACGTAGCGGCTTTGGTCGGTGTCTTCGATGCGAAGAATGAACTCGCCGCCCTGTTGTTTGGCAAAAAGATAATTATACAAAACCGTGCGAACGCCGCCCAGATGCAAACCTCCTGTGGGACTGGGCGCAAACCGTACCCGAACTTTCTTTTCCATAGCGGGCAAAAGTACGAAGTCAGAAGTCAGAAGTAACTTTTGAAGGTAGGAGCGGATTGAGTTAAAACCCCGTCTCTTGACTTTGAACTTTCGACTGCCGACTCCGTCCTTCGATTCTATCTTCGTTTCAATGTTGCATCGTTTCTTTATCAAAACGCCTCAGTGGGCAAAATGGTTTTTCCCTTCTTATGTTTGGCGCATTCCAGCGAAAGAAAAAATTGTTTATCTCACTTTCGACGACGGCCCACATCCGACAATCACGCCTTGGGTATTGAACGAATTAAAGGCATACAATGCGAAAGCAACATTTTTTTGCATCGGTAACAACGTGCTTAAATTTCCCGAAACGTACAACGAGCTGATAAAGCAAGGTCACAGCGTTGGCAATCATACACACCGGCATTTGAACGGTTGGAAAACGGATGAAGCATCTTATTTGGAGGATATAGCCGAAGCTGCAAAAATTATTGACACGAACCTGTTTCGGCCGCCGTATGGAAAACTAAAATCGGGGCAGGCAAGAAGACTGTCGGCAGTCATGCAGGCAAAGAATTTAAGGGTTATTATGTGGGATGTTTTAAGCGCTGATTTCGATGCAAAAACATCGCCTGAAACATGCACAAAAAACGTGTTGCAAAATGTGGCGCCGGGTTCAATTGTTGTCTTCCACGACAGCGAAAAAGCATTCAGAAATTTAAAGGCCTCTTTACCCCTTGTGCTAAAAACCTTAAAAGAAGAGGGTTATAAATTTGGGAAAATCTATATGGAAAGCTTTTAAAAAATTTGGGCCTGGGTAGAAACCCTGGCCCGTTTTTAATCCGTACCCTATGAAAACTGGTTTAAAGGTAAAAGAATTTTTCTAATTAGTGCAAAGTAATTTGTTGGGTATTGGCGTTGATAGTCAGAGTGGCTTGATTGTCACAGGTTCCTGTGCCGTAATCCAAAATCGCAACCCAAGGTGTGTTGGTTGGCAGGCCCTCCCGCACCGTTTTTATACGGCCTTTAAAGATCCAGCGGCAGGTGTATTTTTTGATTAGTGGCTCCGTGATTTCAGAGTTCCAAATCACGATCAGTGTAGCGTGCTTTACCCGGCCGTGGGCTGTTCCCTGAACGCTTAAAATATCGTCTGCCGGCGCTGCGGTGCCGTTACCCTCAATCTGTGTTTGGGTACGGGTAGTTGCCCATTCCGAATAATCTCCGTTCGGATGGGTAAGTTTGGCATTAGTCACTTCTATTTTAAACTGTCGTTGGTTTGAGCCGGTTGTTAGGTTGGTCGTGTTGGTTATTTTATGTGTCCCTTCTACCAACACGCTGTCAATTTTAAAATTGTCGAAGGTCGTGGTGGCTGAGTTGCCGGCTTCTCTAACTGGTCCGGTGTACACCGTTTTGATTTTTCCGCTGCGCAAATGGCCGTGGCTGAAACAGCCGGTTCCAAAGTCAAGAACCACAGTTTTGGGAAAGGAACCGGATTGTTGCGGGCTGATGGTAACCGTTGCGCAGGTGGGCAGCGAATCAACGCTTGCCGTCCGGCCGGTTACCGAAGAAGCAACGCGGCCAAAAACGCCTACGCCGCCAAGTCCCAATTCAGTGTTCACGCCCATCACGTTGTCGTAAACGTCATCAAAAGCGATTTCCGCATCCACTTCCGACTGGCTGGTGTAGGTTGCGGCCTGCTCTTCCTCTTGCGGCGACAGCGTATCGCTGTTTTCTTTTTTACAGCCAATTGCCGCAAGCGTTGCAGCAAGAACAACGCCTGTTAATTGAGCAGCGAGGGAAAACCGTCTCATGATTTCTGTTTTTGGTGCACGTAAGAAGGAGTCAAAGTAAAGAGGTTTAAATTCTTCTTAATTTTTTTTATCTGAGTTTTGGGCCATGCAGCCGTTTTTGATTGACACGCATGCGCATGTTTATTTGCCCGAGTTTGACGCGGACAGGGCGGAAATAATTTCGAGGGCCCAATGCGCCGGCGTAACCCAAATTTATTTGCCCGCTATTGATTCATTTACTCATGAACAAATGCTGCAAACCGAAGCGCAATACCACCTCTGCAAGAGCATGATGGGGCTTCATCCCTGTTCAGTAAAAGAAAATTATTCGCAAGAAATAGAAGCCGTTAAAAACCATCTTGCACAACGGCGTTTTATTGCCGTTGGTGAAATCGGGTTAGATTTTTACTGGGATAAAACCTTTGTTCGGCAACAGTATGAGGCTTTTGAACAGCAGATAGAACTTGCTCTTGCGCATAACTTGCCCGTTGTCATTCACTCCCGCAATGCCATTGACGAATGCATAGAGGTAGTGACAAAACATCCTTCGTTGCGCGGTGTCTTTCATTGTTTTTCCGGTACAGAAGCGCAAGCACAAAAGCTTATAAAGCTGGGTTTCTTTTTGGGAATTGGCGGCGTGGTAACGTTTAAAAATGCAGGCTTGGACAAAGTCATTTCAGCAATTGGCCTGTCACCTGTTGTTCTTGAAACGGATGCGCCGTATCTGGCGCCTGTGCCATACCGCGGCAAGCGGAACGAGCCGGCGTACACGAAAATGGTTGCCGAAAAAATCGCCTCTCTGCTAAACATATCTCTGGACGATGTTTTCTTAACAACGTCCGCCAACGCAGAAAAACTGTTTTCATTTGGCGAGAACCTTTAAATTTGCTGCCCTTCGATTGGAGACTTGTCCGAGTGGTTGAAGGAGCACGCCTGGAAAGTGTGTATACCTCTAAAGGGTATCGAGGGTTCGAATCCCTCAGTCTCCGCAAGCTAAATTCACTCTTGTTTCAGCCCCCAAAGGGGCTTTTTTATTGACTTAAATCAAGTAAATGCATGTTTTCGGGTCTTAGTTTGGGATGCTTTAGCACTATTTTAGCACCGTATTTTTGGGGTGGTTTCATAAGGAGACGTTAGTTTATCTGGATAATTCGCTGTAACTGACCCGCCATTTTCGCTGCAAACTGACCCATCAAAGTTGACTGTCAAAAGGCGCAGTGAGACTTGTTGTTTTTTGTTATAAAAAGAGCTTGTTTCAGTGTTCGTTTTCTGCGTTATTGCTGCTTGCTGTTCTTCGTAGCGACTCGCCTTTCAGCTCCACTCGTTGCGCCTGATGAACCAAGCGGTCAAGGATTGCATCAGCAACTGTTTTCTCTCCAATCACATCATGCCACCTACTTATCGGAAGCTGCGAGGTAATGATGGTTGAGCGCTTGCCGTGCCGGTCTTCAATCACTTCTAACAGCGACGAACGGCCCGGTGCATCAAAAGGTTGCATACCAAAATCATCCAGTATGAGCAGGTCCTGCTTTTCAATCTTTGCCAGCTCCCTGATCATTGAGCCATCAGCCTTTGCCATCTTTAACTGTGTCAAAAGACGTCCGGTATTGGTATAAAGAACACGGTAACCAAGCTGGCACGCCTGGTGACCGATAGCCGAAGCTAAAAAACTTTTGCCCGTTCCGGTGCTGCCCGTAATCAGGATGTTTTCCCGGCGCTTGATAAACTCGCCATCGGCCAGTCGGTGAACAGTGTTTTTATCAAGGCCTCTTTCAAGTGTAAAGTCCAGTTGTTCAATGGTTGCCTTGTAACGGAAGCGGGCATTTCGGAGGCCTCTGTCAATGGAGCGGTTGTGCCGGTCGTCCCATTCGCTGTCTACGAGCAAGGCCGCCATTTCATCGGCGGTAAGCGCTTCGCTCTTGCTTGTTTCAAGGCTTGTTGTAGATGCGCGGTGCATCCCAAAAAGCCGCATCTGTTTCATCTTCGCTAAACTTGTTTCATTCATGTGATTGTTGTTTTTTGATGAGTAAAAAAATGCTTACCGGTAATAGTCTCCGCCGCGGATGTTGTGATGATCGGGCATGAAGCGTAATGCTTGTTGTTGCTCTTCTTCCGACAGCGTATCCAGCTTTTTTTCCAGTATTTGAACGATGATGGGATAATTATACACACCAAAGCTGCGGGCCCGCCGGCAGGCGTTACCCAGCCTTTCCTTTCCTACCTTTCTGGCAAGGCTTAAAATGCCCGAGCAAGATTTGTAGGTCTGCTCCGGATGCTGTTTGTGTTGTATCACCAGCTCAATGTAAAGGGCGACTTCTTCGTGCAACGCCCGGCCTTGTTCCAAGAACTTTTCCGGCGTCCACTCACTGATATACTTGTGCGCTGAGGCCAGGTGTTCGTCCAGGGTGGTGTAGTGATATTTTTTAAAGTGGCGCGAGTGGGTAGCGATGCGTTCGTAGCGGTAAAAGATCTCCACGTCTTGGGCGGTAAACAGCAGTTTTACTTTTTTTCCGATGTGCCGGTAGGGAACACTGTAGTAGTGTTTATCAAGGGCAAGACAGACGTGGCCGTTCTTCATGACGGTGACAATGGCCTGTTGCTTCAACTGATAGCGAAGCACCGGAAGCGGCTGCAGGCTTTCCTTTTCAACTTCTTCAAACTGCTGTCGGCGGCTGTAAGAGCGACCCTTAAAAGGAGCGTTGTTATGAACCGCCAGTGCAGCCAGCATCGCTTCGTTTAGCGACGCCAGACTGAAGTGAACACGGGTTCTTACAGCAGTATAAATGCGTTGGTAGGTAATCTTCACCACGCCTTCCACCAAGGCTTTGTCTCGTGGCCGGTAAGCCCGTGCCGGAAGAATGGCCGTCCCGTAATGATCGGCAAAGTCAAGGAAGGTCTCATTGATGGACGGCTCATATTTACTGCTTTTTGTGACAGCCGCTTTTAAATTATCCGGCACAATAGCCAGCGGAACGCCACCAAAAAAATGCAGGGCGTTCTCACAAGCACCGATCAGGTCTTCCCGGCGCTGCGTGTACACCGCTTCCACATACGTTAGTTGGCTGCAACCCAGGATGGCGCAGAAGACTTCTACGTCACGAACCTCGCCGGAGTGGGGATCGGTGATGGAAAGTTTTTCCCCCGCAAAATCAATGTACATTTTATCACCGGCCTTGTGCTCCAGGTGCATCACCGGCTTTACACGGGCGGCGTAGCCTTTATAGTATTTATAAAACTGCGTCAGTGAGTAGCCGTCCGGGTGCGCCGATTTATACTGCTCCCAAAGAAGTGTAATGGTGGCCCCTTTTTTCTTTAGGCTCTTTTCAATGCCGGGAAGTAAGGTTTGAAGCTCTTCAAAGCGAACGTCTTTCTTCGGTACTTCACTTTGCCCAAACAAGGCCGCCAGCCCTTCGTCGCTCATCTGACTGATGGGCGTCATATGTGAGCCGCAAAAGTGTGAACTCAGCAAGGTATTTTTTTACCGTGTTGCGCGACACGCCTGTCAGTGCCGCTACCTGCCGTTTGCTTTTACCCTGGGCATACAGACGAAAAATCTGTCGTAGCTTGATCATGAAAATCGTTTTGTTGGCCATGTCGGTGGTTGGTTGGTTTAACTTCCAACTTCCGACTATTCAAGCCACAAAAACAACCTTCCTTACTGCACCCATTCAGGTGGGTCAACTTCGAGCGAAAATGGTGGGTCAATTTGAAACGAAAAGAGTGGATCTCTTTCCGGCGAAAAGAGTGGATCAACTACAGCGTTTTCTCCATCCAACAAGCAGGTTCTTGAAATTGAAATTCCACTTCCGGACCTTCAAACCCAAAAACAAATAGCCCAGGTATTAGAAGACGCCGACCGTGCCCGCCAGCAACGCAAAGCAGCCAATGCACTCACCGAACAATTTTTACAAAGCAGCTTTCTTCATCTCTTCGGCGACCTCGTTTTAAATACAAAAGGCTGGCCTGCTAAAAGACTGGATGAAGTAGCCACCATTAGTTCCGGTGTTACAAAAGGTCGCAATCTAAATGGAGCAGAAACGATAACAGTTCCTTACATGCGTGTTGCCAATGTGCAAGATGGCTTTCTAAATCTTTCCGAAATCAAAACCATTGAGATTAAATCTTATGAGCTTGCGAAATATTTTTTGCAGGAAGGCGATATTCTTCTAACTGAAGGCGGTGACCCCGATAAATTAGGCCGCGGTGCTGTATGGCAAAATCAAATTGAAAACTGCATCCATCAAAATCATATTTTCAAAGTAAGAGCAGATAGAAACTTATTCACTCCTGAATTTTTAAGCCTTCAATTTGGAAGTGATTACGGTAAACGATATTTTTTAAAAGCAGCCAAACAACCGGCATTGCATCCATAAACTCAACACAATTAAAAGCTTTTCCTGTTCTCATTCCACCGCTTCCTCTCCAACAACACTTCGCTTCCCTTGTCGCCGATGCAGAAACCCTCCGCCAAAAACAACAGCAAAGCGAAAGAGAATTAGAGCACTTGTTTCAATCCTTGCTGCAACAATATTTTGGAGAGAACACAGCGAGCATCGCGTCAATAGAAGATGAACCGCTTAGCCTTGCTGCCGAAGCAGAACCAAACTATCGAAACTAAAAGCTACGGCATCGCCTTATCGGAGCTGCGTGTATACATGATTGCATCTTTCCGGCAATGAGAGTATATGCAGACAACTGATAAACTTTTACTACGCAGGCAAATCTTTGAGCGCTACCGGGAGTTGCTAACCGGCTAAAGAAAAAAATCATCGAACAATAACAAGTGCGATGTGGCGCTCTAACTTTTGCTGAAGGCCCTGGCTGATTCATCTTCATCTTCACCACGCTGCTTTAGGAAAATAGCGGTAAAAAAGTTTACTAACCGATGTGCGTAGAGCAAAAAAACTTACTCAATTAAGAGAGTCAAGGCACTTTGCTTGGACACGAAGTAAACTGGAATTTTTTTATAGAAGTATTACTGCTCTTTATGAACCTACACAATTTTATCCATTTTAAGAATCGGCGGAAAACTATTCATCTAAATAACTACGCTGTCATTTTCGCGGGGTTGATGCTGCTTTGCACATCCTCACTCTTTGCACAAAAAAAGGCGCCTTACAACGTACTGTTTATTGCGGTGGACGATCTGAACGATTGGGTAGGTATGTACAATAAACACCCAGGCATGAAAACACCGGCCATGGATCGACTGGCGAAGCAAGGCATGTTGTTTACACGAGCATATTGTTCAGCGCCTTCTTGCAATCCTTCAAGAACCAGTTTGCTCACCGGCATCAGGCCTTCCACATCGGGTGTGTACCTAAACAATCAGCCCTGGCGGCCTGTCTTGCCCACGGCCGTTACCATGCCCCAATACTTTACGCAAAATGCCTACGAGGTTATGGGCACAGGTAAGATCTATCACGACATTTACAACGACTCTGCCTCGTGGCCGGTATATTATAAAGTGCCGCCGCAAGTTCGGGCCACAAACAGGAGAAAAAGACCGGGTAGCAAAGGAAATGTGTTTGATTGGGCGCCGCTTGATGTCGGTGATAGCGCTATGTCGGACTTTAAAATTGCGGACCGTGCCGTCGACTTTCTTGAACAAAAGCACAACAAGCCTTTCTTTCTCGCCGTAGGAATTACGAAGCCGCACTTACCCTGGTACGTGCCGCAAAAATATTTTGATGCGTATCCTCTTGCAGATGCCAAACGTCCATTAACCATACCAAACGATTTGGACGATGTTCCTCCTGCCGGTGTAAAATTGGCCCATTCCAACGGCGATCATCAGTACATGCTGGAGAACAATCTTTGGGAATCGGCAGTGCAAGGTTATACTGCCAGTATTTCGTTTGCCGATGCACAGATCGGCAGAGTGTTGGATGCCTTAGAGAACAGTCCTTATAAGCAAAACACCATTATTGTTTTGTTTGGCGATCATGGTTGGAACCTTGGAGAGAAGGAACATTGGCGCAAGTATGCCTTGTGGGAAGAAACAACGCATGTGCCATTTATCATTGTTGCGCCTGGACTGACAAAACCCGGTAGCGTTTGTGAGCGGACAGTGAACCTGATGGACATTTATCCAACACTTATTGAGGCTTGTCATCTTCCGGTGAAGAAAGACATTGAGGCGGTCAGCATTTATCCCTTACTGAAAAACCCAACAATAGCCTGGAACCATCCTTCAGTTTCCACCTGGGGAAAAAACAACCACGCAGTTCGAACAGAGCGTTGGCGGTACATCCGTTATAGCGATGGCACTGACGAACTATACGATCATAACAATGATCCGCACGAATGGAAAAACCTAGCCAAGGAAGCTCATTACACCGCGTTGAAAAAAGAATTGGCGGCCTGGATGCCGAAGGTGAATGCGCCTGATGCGCCTATCGATGAGAAAGTAAAAAACGGTGGCGAGTAATTTGCCGCTATAAACAAAACAGCAATGAGTCAAAGAAAAAATAGTTTGCGGATACTGCTGCTTCTAAGCCTTTTGAGTATCCTCCATGAAAACGGTTTTGCGCAGCGCAAGACAAAAAATACCAGGAAGCCGAACATTCTGTTTTGCATTGCCGACGATGCCTCTTTTCAACACATGAGTGCTTACGGTTTGGGTTTAACAGGCTGGGTAAAAACCCCGGGCTTTGACCGTGTTGCCAAAGAAGGACTGCTATTCACCCGTGCGTACACGCCTAATGCTAAATGCGCTCCTTCACGGGCCTCAATCCTTACCGGTCGTAATTCATGGCAGTTGGAAGAGGCGGGCAATCACAATTCAATTTATCCTGCAAAGTATGTAAGCTTTATGGAGGCTTTAGGTAAACGTAACTATGCTGTTGGATTTACGGGCAAAGGGTGGGCGCCGGGCAATCCGGGCCAGGTCAATGGTAAGCCTCGTGAACTAACCGGTACTGAATGGAGCAGCATTAAAACAACGGCGGAAACGCCAGATATTTCACCAATAGATTACACAGCCAACTTTGAAGATTTCCTAAACAAAAAACCGAAAGACCAGCCCTTTTGTTTCTGGTATGGCAGCCGGGAACCACATCGCCAGTATGAATACGGCTCGGGTGTAGCCAAGGGAAAAAAATCTATTGCCGCTATAAAAGAAGTGCCGCCTTTTTGGATAGATAATGAAAAGGTGCGAAACGACATGCTGGATTATGCCTACGAACTTGAACACTTCGATAGTCACATCACTCGCATGCTGGAGCTGTTGGAAAAAAGAGGTGAACTGGAGAATACCATCGTGGTAGTGACCTCTGATAATGGAATGCCCTTTCCCCGCGTGAAAGGACACATGTACGATTATGATAACCATTTGCCCTTGGCGGTGATGTGGAAAGGCCACATTGTATCACCGGGAAGAAAGGTGTCCGACTTTGTAAGTTTTATAGATTATGCACCAACATTTTTGCAGGCGGCTGGTGTAAAAGCCGAAGGCCTGATGCAACCGATTCAGGGCAAGTCGTTATTGCCTTATTTTATGAGTGTGAACAACGACAAAACTCGTGATCATGTATTGCTTGGTCGGGAACGTGAGGATGTTGGTCGTCCGAACGATGAAGGTTACCCGGTACGAGCTATTGTAAAAGGAGGTTTCTTTTATGCCATCAATTACGAGCCTGAACGCTGGCCATCTGGTGATCCCGTAACGGGCTATTTGGACACAGATGGTGGTCCAACAAAAACCGAACTGCTAGCAGCTAACCGTAATGGGCTTTATCATCATCTCTGGCAACTTTCCTTTGGAAAAAACCCGCCGGAAATGTTGTTTCAAACTACCAACGATCCTTATTCAATGCACAACTTGGCCAATGATCAATCGTACGCAAAAATCAAAACAGCATTAAAAAAACAATTGGAAAAAGAATTGAAAGCCCAGGGAGATCCGCGCATGTTTGGCAATGGCGCTGTGTTTGATAAATACCTTTATGCTGAACCCAATGTACGTAATTTTTACGAACGTTTCATGAAGGGTGAAAAGTTTAAACTGGGCTGGGTAAATGATAGTGACTTTGAAAAAGCGGGCTTCCTGCCTAACCAACCCACCCGAAGCAATTAGTTTCTTAATCTTTTCATCTCAGTTTTCATGCGAAGCCATTCTTGCGCACAATTTGCCCTTGCAAGCCTGTTTTTCTTTTTAGTCGTTCAAACCGCATTTGCACAAAAAATAAAAGTGGATGTAGTGACTACCCAAGAAGATTTGTTTGTGAGCAACGTCAGAACCACTACTTCAACATTCGAAACACAATACACTGTGCAACTCACTAACACCGCGGGCAAGGCGCAAAACTTAAAATATATTAATGTAAACTTCACCCCAGCTCAACTTATACCCGAAGGCATCCCTTACATGATTGGCGCCGATGAAATGCAGAATTTGGATGGCCACATGGACCAACTGGTCACCGGTAAATCGTACAAAAACGATTACAGTAATATGTATTTGCTTTTCAGACGAAGCAATGATTATTTACTTGTCGGTGTAAGTTCGTGGCGAACGTTTCTCTGCAAAATTTCAACAAAGAATGGTTTAGTAACCATTCAGGGACAGGGCGACAACAAAGAGGTAAAAGCAGCTGAGACCATTCCGTTTGAAAAGATTGTGGTGTTGCACGATAAATCGTGGCAAAATATATTAGACCGTTATGCTGATGTGCTAGTGAAAGAAAACAATGTGAAGAAGCCGAAGCAGGTTTTATGGAAGGGATGGAGTACTTGGGATTTTTATGCGCAGAAGTTCTCCAGCACCGACATCTATGAAAACATGGCCGCACTAAAAGCAACCGGCGCCAACACCAATATGATACAGATTGACGGCGGCTGGTGGAAGTTCCGTGGTGACTTCTATGATGTGAGAGACAATATTGAGGACGGCATAAAAGGCGTCATTGAAAAGATTCATGCAGCGGGTTATAAAGCCGGACTGCATTTTGACGGATTTCGCGCAGCCAGCGGTGCTAAGATTGCTAAAGCGCATCCCGAATATTTTTTGCACACATTGTCAGGGGAATTATTTACAAGTGGCAGGGACGCAATTACCAAAGATCCGCTGCTGATATGGGATTATTCTCATCCCGGTGCAAGAGAGTACATCCGTGAAGTGATGCGCAATTCCCGTAAGAACTGGAAGGTAGATTATTTCAAAATTGACTTCATGCAACAAGGTCTCTATTCCGGCGTAAGCTATTTGCCGGTGACCAACGTGGAGAGATTGCGCATGGGATTGAAGGCCATGAAAGAAGGCTGGGGCGATGACGCTTATTTTTTAGCCTGCAGTTCCAACTTTGGTACAGTGGTAGGATTGGCCGATGGCAACCGCATGGGCGGTGATATCAATCCAGATTACAAATCGGTGCGTCAAAGAGCCAAGCACACCTCGGGCAGTTATTATTTGGGAGGTAAAGTGTATAACCTCGATCCTGATTACGAAGTGCTGCGTTCCGAATCGGAATCAAACAACCGGGACTTAAAAAAACCAACACTTACTTACGACGAAGCGGTGATGTGGAACACCTATATCGCTCTTTACGGTAATGCACGCTTTAATTGCGACAATATCATGTTGCTGAGTGATGAAAAAAAGAAGTTGATTCCGGCCTTGTTCAACATGCCGCTGTTTGTAAAAATGGTGCCGCTTGACTTGTGGGATCATTACAAAACCGATACCGATGCCCCTTGCTTCTACATGGCTAAAACAAAAGAAGGCAAGATTTGGATTGGCTTGTTTAACTGGGATGACAAGGCCGCCACCTTTACGGTGTCCGGTTTTAAACAAATCGGAATATTAAAAACAGTAGATGAAAAAAACGAAGTGAAAATTAGTAACGGTAAGATGATAACAAGGTTGAAAAGCGTGCATTCAACGTTGTTCGAATACAGAGGAAGTGAAAGCTTTGATGCACTTCGGCAACGATTAACTTTAAATGTTTCACCAGAGTGAGGATAGCTAAAAAGCGATGGATAATTTTTCTATCAGTCCTCCTTTCTCTTCCGGTGGTGATGGCCCTTACCCGCATTCGGCATTCTGCCGGTGTAACGCATTGCGTTGACTATTTTAAAACCCAATCCAGCGCCTTTGCGCAAAGCACTTCTTTGCTTAGGCAACGAATAGAAAATTTACAAACCGGAAATCCGCAGTCCATCAGTGCTGCGAAAGATGCGCTGCGCCAGTGCCGGCTTCATTACAAAAGAATTGAGTTTTTTCTTTCCTTCTTTTTCCCCAACCAGGCATTGGTGTACAACTCACCCCCTAAGTTGGAAGCAGAAGAACCGTTTTTGGAATACGAAGAGCCGCGTGGCTTGCAGGTGATAGAAGCTCTTCTCTTTAATAAAGACATCGCAAAAAATGTCGGCGATCTAAAAGAACAAATAGGGTTGGTTCAATCATCGGCACAAGACCTTCACTCCTTGCTATACAATTTCCATGCTGACGACAAACAAGTATTGGAAAGCCTGCGTATGGAATTGGTTCGAATTACCACGCTAAACATCACCGGCTTTGATGCACCATTACTTAAAAGCGGGCTTGATGAATCGGTGGAATCTTTATTCGCAGTAAAAGAAGTGCTGCAACCATTTTTAGAAACGAAGACGGCTAGTGCAGACAGCGTCAGTTACTATCTAAACCAATCATTGTTTTTTCTGAACGCTTCTGATAAGTTTGACGATTTTGACCGGCTGCATTTTTTAACCGATGCTGCTTTGCCACTGCAACATTGGTTAAATAATTTCATTAAAGAAAACGGCCTAATCACCGAGACTATTTTAAGTTACGATGCAAATAACTTATTCGGCGCGGGAGCGTTGCAGATGGATACTTCGACAGTATTAAATCAACAGACCCTGATACAATTGGGACGGCAATTGTTTTTTGAAAAAGGTTTATCGGGCAACGGCACCCGAAGCTGCGCGACCTGTCATGCTCCCGAAAAATATTTTACAGACGGTCTTCAAAAAAGTCTGTCGTTGGACGGACATACAACAGTACAGCGCAACGCACCAACCCTTTTGTACGCCGGTTACCAACGCTCCCAGTTTTGGGACGGCCGTGTAAAAACGTTGGAAGCTCAAATTGTAGAAGTATTGCAAAATCCAATGGAAATGGCTTCTGTTGACAAAGCCGTTATCAGAGCCTTTAAAAAGAACAATACTTACAGCGAGGCTTTACAAAAAAATTTTCCATCGCAGCCTGCTATGTCGGCGGCAAACATTGCAACGGCTATTGCCGCATACATCCGCACGCTGGCTCCCTTTAGCTCACCTTTTGACGATTATATTCGGGGGAACCACAAAGCTTTATCAGGTGCACAAATCAGAGGCTTCAATTTGTTTGCCGGCAAGGCCGGTTGCGCGACTTGTCATTTCTTACCGCTTTTTAACGGAACGGTGCCACCGGCATACAAAGTATCAGAGTTGGAAGTGTTAGGTACAACTGCTACTGATGATTTTAGCAGTGCAAAGAAAGATGATGATAGAGGTCGCTTTGCCACCTATCCCGTAACATTTTACAAAGGCGCATTTAAAACACCTACACTACGTAACGTGGCGATGACTGGGCCGTACATGCACAACGGCGCATTTACTTCGTTGGAAAAGGTGATGGAGTTTTACAACAAGGGTGGCGGCAATGGTTTCGGATTGACCGTCGAAAATCAAACCTTGTCTTCGGTACAACTTCATCTTTCACAAAAAGAAGTGAGTGACATTATTCAATTTTTAAATTCTTTAACCGACCGATCTGTGTCTGGTAAAGGCGAATAAATTTTTATGCTGAAAACAAACACTGTTCAACCGCTCGTAAAATTTGTCTTGTTGTTTTATTCGCTGCTTCCACTTGCCCTGCATGCGCAGGACGATAATGACGACGAGCCGATGCAACCGCGCAGGCAAGCTGCGGTCTTACCTGCGCTTATTCGCGGTCCTTACCTTCAGGCTGCGTCCGACAAAAGCATTGTTATTCGATGGCGAACCAATGCCCTTGCCCGTAGCCGCGTAAGCTATGGACTTGCCCCCGGCCAACTGACCAATAAAGTTGAAGAAACGGCGTTAACCACGGAGCATAGCATCAGATTGACCGGACTTGCGCCACACACAAAATATTATTACGCCATTGGTGATATAAAAACGGTTTTACAGGGCGATTCCACCAATTATTTTTTTACATTACCCATGGCAGGCACAACAGGTTTTTACCGTGTAGGTATGTTTGGCGATTGCGGGACCAACTCACCCAAACAACGCAGCGTACGTGATCAGTTTTTAAAATATCTCGGCAACAATTATTTGGATGCCTGGACACTGCTGGGCGATAACGCCTATCCCAATGCCACTGATGTGGAATATCAATCCAATTTCTTTAACGTGTACAAAGAAGACCTGCTGAAAAATTGTCCCTTGTTTCCAGCGCCGGGAAACCATGACTATCACGACCTGGATTATTCGGCCGCGGCGGCGCAGAAAAGTCATCAGGTAGCCTACTATCAAAACTTTACCATGCCGGAGGAAGGCGAAAGTGGCGGCCAAGCTTCGCACACGCAGAGCTATTATTCGTTTGATATTGGCAACGCTCATTTTCTCTCGCTGGATTCGTATGGAGAGGGAAAGGATGCTAAGCGCTTGTATGATCCATCGGGTGAACAGGTAAAATGGATAAAAAAAGATTTGGCAAAGAACAAGAACAAGGGCTGGGTGATTGCTTACTGGCACCATCCGCCGTACACGATGGGCACACACAATTCCGACAGAGAAACGGAGTTGGTTAAGATCAGGGAGCAGTTTCTTCAGGTGTTGGAAAAAGCAGGAGTGGACTTAGTGATCTGCGGCCACAGCCATGTATACGAACGCTCCAAGCTAATGAACGGCTACTATGGCCTCGAAGCCGATTTTGACGGAAGCAAATACAACAAAAGCAACTCCAGTGGGACCTATGATGGCAGCAGCAATTCCTGTCCCTACATCATTGATCCAAGCAACAAGCAACACGGGATGGTGTACGTAGTGACCGGCTCGGCGGGCAAAATCGGGCCTACACAGGCAACCTGGCCGCATAACGCCATGCACTATTCCAACGCCAGCGTCACCGGTGCCACGTTGCTGGAGATACAGGCCAACCGGCTTGACCTGAAATGGGTTTGTTCCGACGGCGTGGTGCGTGACCATTTTACGATGATGAAAGGCGTAAACACCAAATCCGCCATCAAAGCAAAAAGCGGCCAAGCCGTTACGTTGACGGCTTCTTTCATTGGTAGCTACAGGTGGAGCAATAGTAAAGAAACCACTCGTAGCATTCAGGTGCATCCACCGACAGGCAAAACTATTTATACCGTTAGTGATACGCAGACTTGTTTACAAGACAGTTTTGAAGTAGAGGTGAAGGACTAATATTTAAAGTAGTTATCACTACAGTTAATGGTTGATGCCAAAAACGATCAGCGCTGAGTTTTTAAGAAACTCATAATTCCTTGTTATGAATGTTTATAAATCATTGCACTTTTTAACTGCAAGTTTTCTCTTCGCGTCGCTAAGCTTTGCGCAAACAAAAAGTTTAGCGGAAGCAGAAGTGACATCAGTGCAAGGAGGCAAGATATCCGCTACAGTTAGCAAGGTATCCATTGCAAGCGGCGAAGTTTACACCGTCAACCTGAACAACCAAAGCGATCAAATACAAAACCTAAGCTGGATAAACGTCCTTGCCAAGCCGAATCCACTCATCGCTGCCAATACAACCTTCATGGTTGGCTCGGATGAAATGTTGCGTCGCGAAGGAAACATGTACCGCCTGCAAACCGGGCAACCCATTCACAACAAAAACAACAACACGTTTCTTCTTTTTCGCAACAGCAATACGGATTACCTGCTCATTGGCGTGATTACGTGGCGAAGGTTTTTGTGCCAGATCTATGAAGAAGGCGGCATTGTCCACATTAACGGCGACGGCGATAACAAACTTTTGAAACGAAGTGAAAGGCTGTCGTTTGAAAAAATTGTTTGCCTGCGCAATACTTCCTGGCAAGATCTATTGGAACAATATGCGAACCTGATTGCAAAAGAAAACAGCGTGCCTTTGCCGCCGAAAATGGCGTGGAAGGGTTGGGCCAGCTGGGATTATTATCGTCAATACTTTACTGCTGATGCCGTAAACCGCAACACGAAAGAGATCGCGAAATTGAATGCGGTCAGTAACATAATTCAAATAGATGGTGGATGGTGGAAGCAACGCGGCGATTATTTTGATACCCGTGATGATTTGCCCGGTGGCATAAAAGCGCTTGTAGACAACATTCACAAAGCCGGCTATAAAGCAGGCTTGCATTTTGACGGTTTTCGTGCCTCGTCGGGTGCGAAGATTGTAAAAGAACATCCTGAATATTTTGTGCACACCACGGATGGAAAATTTCTGGAGTTGGACCGCGATAAAGTAACCGGCGATCCCCTGGTCGTTTGGGATTATTCTCATCCCGGTGCCCAGCAATACATCACCAGTGTGATGCGCAATGCACGGGAAGTTTGGGGTGTAGATTATTTCAAAATTGATTTTATGCGGCAAGGCCTGACGAAAGGTGTGAACCACTTGCCTGTTACAAACGTAGAACGTTACCGAATGGGCATCAATGCCATGAGGAAAGGGATCAACGACGCCTATTTTTTGGCGTGCAGTTCCAACTTTGGTGTGAACATCGGCCTTGTTGGCGCTACACGAACCGGCCCTGATATTGACCCCGATTACAAGGACGTAGTTGAAAGGGCGCAGCACAATAGCGGGAATTATTACTTCGCACCCAAACTCTATCATTGCGATCCAGATTATCTCGTGGTGCGATCGGCCGCCGAAAGCGACAGTACTGATCGTAAAAAGCCCTCGCTCAGTTATGACGAAGCGCTCATGTGGTCTAATTATGTTTCCATCTTTGGCAATGTGCGTTTGGCCAGCGATGAATTGCGATTGCTGACGAATGAAAAAAAGGGCCTCATCAAACAAACCTTCGCGATGCCTTTTTTTGAAAAAGCAATTCCTATAGATTGGTGGGATCATTTTACTACTGAAAGTGATGCACCTTGTTTTTATTTGGCGAAGGGAAGCGGCGGGACCGTTTGCCTGGGCTTGTTTAATTGGGGCGATAAAGAGAAAACATATACCGTTTCAGGTTTTAAAAGCGCTGCAACATTAAAAGAATTCAACGGCTTAAAAAAGTTGCAAGTCGCGAACGGAAGTTTTTCATTTTCCCTAAAAGGTGTTCACTCTATTTTGTTGCGTTACCGTGGAAAAGAAAGCTTTGACACCTTACGCAAATCCCTTCAGCTTACAGTCAACAAACAATGAAAGATGCAAGAAAAATTGGCGGCGCATCCAAGCAAATCAATTTCTGTCCACGTTTTGTTCGGCCAGAACAAATATTTAAACGCACGACGATTTGCAATTTTACCCGCAGTAGCCAATCATTTTGTCCAGGTTTAATGCATTATAATGAACGATAGGTATTTCCGATATAGCGGACCGTGTGTGCTTCATAAAATTCTACTCTATAAAAAGCAAAACACAATTACCACCATGCTCAAAAAATATATTCTGCTGTGTAATTTTTTGTTGGCCGCTTCAGCTTTGCTGGCGCAATCAACAGAACCGATCGTAATTGAAACCAAGACTACAGCATTAGTTCTGAAGACAGGCGCCAAGCAAAAACTTTTTCAGGCGTATTTCGGCCCGAAGTTGGCCGATTACAAAGCCGCTTCCACAACGCACCAGGCCTACATTCCAGCCGGTGGCGACGATTTGTTTGAACCTGCAATTCAGGTTACTCACGCCGACGGCAACCCTTCACTTTACCTGCAGTTTGAATCGACTAAAAAGGAAACCGTTGGTAATGTTACGCATACATCCATTACATTGAAAGACCCGCAATATCCCGTTGAAGTCACCTTGCATTATAAAGCCTATTATAACGAAGATGTGATTACCGGGTGGACAGAAATTGTTCATCACGAAGCGCAGCCCATCACCCTCACCAACATTGCCTCCAACATGTTGCACTTTAATGCAGCGCAGTACTGGCTCACCCAATTTCATGGCGATTGGGCGCAGGAACAAAAAATGGTGAATGCGCAACTTACCAGTGGCATCAAAGTGTTGGACACAAAACTTACCACCAGGTCGCAAATGTACCAGTCGCCGTTTTTTATGGTATCGCTTAACAAGTCGTCCACCGAAAACGAAGGCGAGGTGTTGATGGGCACTCTGGCATGGTCGGGTAATTTTCGTTTTGCGTTTGAAGTGGACAACGACAATGCGCTGCGTATTATCAGTGGCATCAATCCTTTCGCTTCGGCTTATACCCTGGTGCCCAATCAATCCTTTACAAGCCCTGAGTTCATATTTACTTACAGCACTGCAGGTCGCGGGCAGGGCAGCCGCAACATGCACAACTGGGCCCGCAAATATGGAATAGCAGACGGTGAGAAACCACGACTGACCTTGTTGAACAATTGGGAAACCACGCTCTTTGATTTTACCCAGCAGCAGCTTGATAGCTTAATCGGCAGTACGGCTACACTTGGCCTGGATGTGTTTTTGTTAGACGACGGTTGGTTTGGAAACAAGTATCCCCGCAATAACGATAAATCTGCCTTAGGCGACTGGCAGCTAAATAAAACGAAGCTCCCGGGCGGCATATCTCACCTCGTTAGCGAAGCAAAAAATCGCGGCGTCAAATTCGGTATTTGGGTTGAGCCCGAAATGGTAAGTCCCAAAAGTGTTTTGTACGAAACGCATCCCGATTGGGTGGCTAAGTTGCCCAACCGTGAAGAGGTTTATTACCGCAATCAACTCGTGCTTGATTTAAGTAATCCCGCCGTGCAAGAACACGTGTTTCATGTACTTGATGATATACTCACGCAGAATCCCGGCCTCGCTTTTTTCAAATGGGATTGCAATGCGGTTATTTACAACGCATGGTCGCCCTATGAAAAGTACAAAAGCAATTTTTTTATTGATTATGTGAAGGGCTTGTACAAGGTGATGGATCGGGTTACAGCCAAGTATCCGCATCTCAACATGATGCTTTGTTCCGGTGGTGGCAGTCGTCTTGATTACGGGGCTTTAAAGCATTTCACGGAGTTCTGGGCAAGCGACAATACCGATGGTTTGGAAAGGGTTTATATGCAGTGGGGTTACTCGCATTTTTATCCGGCCAATGCCATTGCTGCCCACGTTACATCCTGGGGCAAGCAAAGCCTGAAGTTTCGCACCGATGTAGCGATGATGGACAAGTTGGGTTACGACATCAACGTATCACATTTTACTCCTGATGAACTAAATTTTACAAAAGAAGCCGTCAGTACTTACAAGCGATTGAGTGGTGTGATTTCGCAGGGCGATTTGTACCGGCTTGTTTCCCCTTATGAGCAGAACCGAGCTGTATTGATGTATGCTTCGGCTGATAAAAAAAGCGCGGTGCTTTTTTCGTATACGCTAAACCTGCGGTTTCATGAAGACGTTGTGCCCGTGGTGTTACAAGGACTTGACGAACACAAAACATACAAGCTTACAGAAGTTAATCTTTATCCCGGTATTGAACCTTCTAAACTCAATGGCAAAACGTATTCCGGAGAATTTTTGATGAAGGCAGGCCTGCCGCTATCATCGCTTACGCCACTTAGCAGTGCGGTGTTTGAACTAACCGCTGTTGATTAGACGGCAATGTATGATCCTAAAGTCTGAACGGAAAGAACGAGCCTTTTGGAAATGCCTCATGGTAGTCATCGTCCAATCTTTCGCCTGAAATCAACAATCCGTTCGCATACTCAAATAAAAAAAGAAAAAATTTGTGTGTAGCGGTTCAAAAATGTCTCATACTAACGAAGAAGCCAATCCAGCATGACTAAAGACGAATACATCGCACTGTACGAAAAGTATATGGAAGGACAGTGTACGCCGGAGGAAGAGCAGGCCCTTTTTTCTCACCAGAAAGAATTTCAATTGACCGATAATCAATGGGAAGAAGAATCCATGGGAGATGAGGAAGGCGTTAAACGTACCGTTTGGCTACGGTTGAAAAAGAACGTATTGCCGAAACGCATTTGGCTTTACACTGCGGCAAGTGTTGCAGCTATGTTGGTGCTGGTAGCGGGGTACTTTTTTCTGGTTCCAAGCCAGCAGCCTGCAGTAACCGCAGCCAAACAAAACCAACTAACGACTGCTCCAAAAGTATACACAGCTGATATTGACCCTGGTGGCAACAAAGCTATTTTGAAGCTGGCGAATGGATCCATTGTTTCACTGGATGATATGAAGGCCGGCACAACCGCTAAGCATGGCAATCTCATTATTCATAAGACAAAGGGAGGGCAGCTAAGCTATTCGGTTAACCCCGATTCGATGCACACACAAACGGTCCAATTTAATACACTAACGACTCCCAAAGGAGGGCAATACGAAGTTGTACTTGCCGACGGCTCTAAGGTGTTTTTGAATGCTGCTTCTTCGCTGCGTTTTCCTACCGCTTTTACAGGACATGAACGCAACGTCGAGTTAAGAGGTGAAGGGTATTTTGAGGTGGCGAAAAATAAGGCAATGCCGTTTAAGGTTAAGGTAGCTGACATGACGGTTGCTGTGTTGGGCACTCACTTCAATATTATGGCTTACGAAGGTGAGAAATGGATAAAAACAACCTTATTGGAAGGTTCGGTGAGGCTGAGTAACGGTAACGCCAGCACCATGCTGAAGCCCGGTGAACAGGGAAGGTTAACCAACAGCGGAACCTTACAGGTGGTAAATGTAAATACAGCCGAGGAAGTCGCATGGAAAGACGGCTACTTCGCTTTCAACAAAGCCGACATTCAAACGGTGATGCGACAAATATCGCGTTGGTACGATGTAGGTGTACAGTATACTGGCGCTTTACCAACCGATGAATTTGTGGGTAAGATTTCCCGTAGCAGTAAGTTGTCTGAAGTGTTACGAATGCTACAGCTAACCGGCGTCCACTTTCGTCTGGAAGACAAAAAGCTCATCATTCTCCCCTGATAAATATTGTTTCACTTTAAACGGTTTCATGTGAAGAAATTTTACGATTAAAACTTTGGCTCACGCGAAAAGTCGTGTGGAGTAGGGATACATACTGCCAACTGCTTAATTGCTTACTGAATTATTACAACCTTAATTTATTTTATTACTATGCGCTGCTTCCGTAACAACAAAGTGCTTTTAAAGAAGTGCCTTCTGATTAAATCAGCAACTGTTTTTCTGACAATTTTTTGTCTGCAACTTAATGCGAAAGGATTTTCACAAACCATTACGCTGCATGAAAAAAATACACCGCTAGAGCGAGTGTTCACAAACATTGAAGCGCAGACTGGCTATTCATTTTTTTATAAAACAGCCGATCTGAAATTAGCATCTCCCGTAACACTTGACCTGAAAGGCGTATCGCTTCAGCAAGCCTTAGCCGAGTGTTTCAAAGGCACCAACTTAACTTTCGTTATTGAAAACAAAACGATCGTCGTAACAAGAAATCAGCAACATGAAGTGCAAAAAATAACGGTTACCGGTACGGTGGCCGATGAAAACGGAACGCCATTATCAGGCGTTTCCATAACTGTAAAGAATGGAGAAGGCGGTACGCAAACCGGCACCGATGGCAAGTACAGGATTTCGGTTGATGAAAACGCTACATTAATCTTTTCTTACGTTGGTCACGCATCGTCAGAAGTAACCGTAAAAAAGCAAACTGTCATCAACGTAACGTTGAAAACTGCCGATAATGATTTGAACCAGGTAGTGGTTATTGGTTACGGCACGGCCCGTAAATCCGACCTCACAGGCTCAGTAGGCAGGATAGGGACCGCCGATTTAAACCGTAACAAAACCACTGATGTATTGAGTGCCATGCAAGGTAAAATTGCCGGCGTTGAAATTGCTTCGCAATCGGGCGAGTTAGGTTCGGGGTTGAACATTACCGTCCGTGGAGGCAGTTCAATTTACGGCTCTTCAACACCACTGTTTGTGATTGACGGCATCCCGCTTGACGTTAATACCAATGAATCGGCTTCTGCTTCGGTACCCAGTTCTACTACATCAAACCCTCTTGCAAACATCAACCCCGCAGATATAGAATCTGTTGAGGTTTTGAAAGATGCTTCTGCTACGGCCATCTATGGTTCCCGAGGTGCGAACGGCGTTGTGTTGATTGTAACCAAAAGTGGTAAGGCTGGTGCCCCTCGCGTTGATTATGAAAGCTATGTAAACTTCGGTAGTCTTAGTAAACGATTGGGTGTATTGAGCGCAGACGAATTTGTCGATTATCAGCGGCTCATTAACCCGAATGGAACGATTGTAGCTACTGGGCCGGATGCCAGCGGAAATTATACCCCGCGCAATTTTGACACCATTGCCAAACACGATTGGCAAAATGAAACCTATAGAACCTCAATCTCGCACTCTCATAACCTAACAGTAAGCGGCGGCAATGCTACAACAACATTTTCCGGCGGCATTGGTTACCTGCACGAAGAAGGCCTCATCCGGCAAAACTCCAATAATCGCTACAGTCTTCGTTTGCGAGTGGATCATCAAGCCTCAAGCCGGTTGAAAATAGGATTGAACATGAGCAACACCTATTCTTCACTAAACGGAGCTACCGGCAGCGGTTCCAACTTTTACGGTGATGGCGTTGTGCAAGCGATTGTCTATTCGAAACCTGTAGCTGTTTATGATCCGCTGGACGATATCGAGGCATCCTACGTAACACCATCGGAAATTATCAATAACGCATATAGAAATACGACATTGCAAAACCTGATTGCCAATGTAAATCTCAATTACAAGCTTACCTCTAATTTAAGCTTTAACGTCATTGCCGGTGGGACTTTATCTAACTCAAAGGGGCAGGAGTTTTATGGTTCTAATACCTTTCAGGGCGTTAAGCTCGGAGGTGATGCCTTCATCAATAACATCAAGTCGCAAAGCATCCTGAATACCGATCAAATTACGTACAACAAAACCTTTAAGAAAGGCAGTTCGCTCAACTTGATTGGCGCCTTTGAAGTGAACAGTTACGACTTTCAATCCAACAACATCGAAGGCCAGCAGTTCGCCGATCAAAGCACCGGGGTGGAAGACATTTCAAAAGCCGGAATCATAGCCCGCTATAAAAGCACACACTACCGCAACAATCGTTTGTCGTATATCTCACGGGCAAACTACAATTTCAGAAACCGTTTTCTCTTTACTGCAAGCTTCCGGGCCGATGGGTCAGATAAATTTGGCGCGAACAACAAATGGGGTTACTTCCCCAGCGGCGCCATTGCCTGGCGAATTAGTGAAGAATCGTTTATGAAGCAGCAGAGCATGATTAGTAACCTCAAGGCAAGGGTTAGTTTCGGTACTACGGGTAACGAACGAATCCCGGCCTACCGTTATATTGGTACGCTTGCCCCTGCCTATTATTCATCCAACGGTGTAGCTGCGTACGGATCAGCCCCCGATAACAAAGCCAATCCTGACTTGAAGTGGGAAAGCACTATCCAGTATAATGCCGGCGTTGATATTGGATTTTGGCATGAACGATTGCAGATCTCGGCGGATGTGTACTTCAAGAAGACGACAAATATGCTTTTGCCTGCACCCGTACCTGCAGTTACCGGTTTTACCACGCAATGGCAAAATTTCGGACGTATTGATAATAAGGGTGTCGAGCTGACCATTACTTCCCACAACATTGATAACAAAGATTTTAGCTGGGAGTCGAACCTGAACCTGAACGCTAACCGCAACATGGTAAAAAATCTGGGTGGAACGACGATTATTCCTGTCACAGTGCCTGGTGAAATCAAAAACATTGGGGCCGTTCTGGTAGGACAACCTATTGGAACCGGTTACGGGTACATATTCGACGGCGTCTATCAGCTTTCTGACTTTACATGGCAAAACAACAGCGATCCGACTATTGACCCGGCTTTGCGTTCGTATGTCATCAAACCAAAAGTCGTCACGGTAGCTGGTTCAACGGTAGCACCCGGGTCATTTAAATTTAAGGACCTGACAGGTGACGGCATTGTGAATGACGATGACCTGACCGTGATCAGCCACAGCGCTCCTAAATTAACCGGCGGCTTCACAAATACTTTTCGGTACAAGAACTTTGACTTCAGCGTGTTTTTACAAGGTTCCTATGGAAACCAGGTGATCAACCAATCCACGTTTTTGCTGAACGGCTTTCAGAACAAGACAAATATTTCCCGTGATTTTTATTACAACCGGTGGACGGTGAACAATCCGACAAACGAGTACGGCACCTTTGCCACTAACACCTTTGCAAACCGAAATGCTACTGCGTCACTGAGTTCATCGTATTACGTAGAAGACGCATCGTTTCTTCGGTTGAAGAGTGTGACTATCGCTTACACGCTTCCCACAAGCTTATTAGACCGGTTTCACATTAAGCGTGTGCGGATTTATGCTTCCGGCAATAACCTGCTTACGTTCACAAAATACAAGGGTTATGATCCTGAAGTGGCGTGGCGTGATCCCTTGCTGACTGGCGTTGACAAGCTGGCTTTCCCGCGCACACGCAACATTATTTTCGGTGCAAACGTATCCTTCTGATTATTCTAACAAACGAAAAAAGTTGACATGAAAAAGTATAAATTTTTATTCCTGTTCACCCTTTCGCTTGCGCCTTTTTTGGCGTGTAAGAAAGATTTTTTAAACGGGCAACCTTACTCCACCACCTCAACTGATAATTTTTATAAAACGGCTGCCGATGCGGAACAAGCGCTGACCGGTGCTTATGCTATTTTAAACGCCGGTACCGCTCAGGGGCAAAGCGGCGGGTTTTACTATACTCAATTTCCTACGCTCGGCATAGCCGCAACAGATGAGATGGTAACAGCGGACGGTAAAACCGACGCTAACTATGCTCCTATTGGCCTGGGAGCTTGGAACAGTCAAACGACTTTCGTTGGTGACGTATGGACATTCTTGTACATCGGAATTAACCGGAACAATTTGTTGTTGGAAAAGCTGCCCGGCATTGACATGCCTGCAGCCCGCAAAACACAAATGATGGCCGAAGCCCGGTTTCTACGGGGGCTGGAATATTTATACCTCGGTATGATGTACGGCGGCGTGCCTGTGGTTACGGTTTCTAACCCTGACAACAATCTTCCAAGAAATAACGTACAGGAAGTTTTTACGCAAGTATTTGCCGACCTGGAATACGCTCATTCCACTTTACCTGAAGTGGGCACAGCGCTCGGCCGTGCAAACAAATACGCTGCCGCTGGCTTTCTGGCGAAGGCTTACATGTTTGCGGCTGCTTGCAAGATGAACAATGTAAACGCCAATCTCAACTTTCCGCTGAACGATTTTACCTGGGCCAACAGCAACACGCTTTATACCAATGCACTCGCTTTGACGACAGAAATTATCAACAGCAACAAATACGCATTGATTCCAAAATACGATTACCTGTTTCGCGAGGCGACAAAGTCCTTCCAGTACCAGGAGTTTATTTTCAATACCGAGGGAAGCAGCGATCCTGCCAACGGAAACCAGCCTACTTATCAGCCCACGCTAATACCGTCTGGCAACAACGCTAATTTCGGAGGGGGTACAAACCGAATTGTGCCTACCGGCGAACTGTTTGCCAAATATTCAAACAGCACATCCAACAAAACCTATACAGATTTTCGCAAACTCTGGAACTTTAGTAACGCAATGGGGAACGCCCCTGCATATGAAACCGTGGAAGGTGTAGGCTATTACGTGCCGGTGCCCATTGCCACATTCAATGCTACCACGGGTGCACCCACTACAACGGTTACGACCAAAGCATGGTACGGCAGCAAGTTCCGTTACCGCGACCCGAAGCTGAAGAAGTTTACCATAAATAACACCGACGATAACTTTCCAATACTACGTTATGCGGAAATCCTTTTGATGCACGCCGAGGCTATCTACTTTACATCGGGCAACCTCGTCACGGCCCGCAGCTTTTTGTCGCAGATTCGTAAGCGGGCCATCACCGCCACGCTAACGCTGCCCGCAGATATCACGGCGGCACTGGCAACGTTGAATACGGCTTACACCAACGCCGATTTCGTTCAGGAATTGTTGGATGAAAGATCCCGTGAACTTTGCTTTGAAGGCAGCCGGCATTTCGACCTCGTTCGTTTTGGCCGTTATATCACCACGATTAATAGCCTTACTACTGATAAATCACTTGGGTTCAACAATACCGTGGTAAGCTTGGTAAAAGCGAACCTTACTCCTAACAAGATTTGGTTCCCCATTCCTTACCAACAACTGTTAATTGAACCGGCGCTGGTGCAAAACCCCGGTTATTGAATTGATCCATAAAAAACCATAGCAATCACGGGGGCGGGCGACTTCGGTCACCGCTTTCCGTATAGCTATTTTTTGAATCCGTTTTGAATAGCAGAATACGTCAGAATGAATAAAGGCCTTCAACCTTACAATAAAACAAATACGAATAAATTTTTCACCAACGGCTATACGATCATAATTAGCTTTTGCTTTTTGCTGAGCGCAGTTGTTAACGCACAGGAGAAAGTAAATTATCAGTTGTGCGACGATGACTTCAGCCCGTTGTATCTACGCAAAAATTTGCCAAAAGATGCTGCTTACATCAACACGCACCTTACAGCCGAACAACGTGCCCGTGATGTAGTGAAACGTTTAACACTGGATGAAAAGATTGCCCTTACTGGTGGCTGGAGAAGATTCTTTTTTCCGCCTGTGCCGAGGCTTGGTCTTTCGCCTGTTTTTTTCTCTGATGCCTCCCAAGGGCTTCGTATCAAAAACCTGTGCGTTAAAATAGATAAGAGCACAGCTTATCCGGGTACCATTACTTTAGCTGCCACGTGGGATACTGATCTGGCCTACGCGTACGCCAAAAGCATTGGCGAGGAATGTCAGGCCTGGGGTGCACAGGTATTACTTGGGCCAGGCATGAATATGTATCGCAATTCTGAAGGCGGACGCAATTATGAATACCTGGGTGAAGACCCGTACCTCGTTTCAGCCCTGTCTGTAGCTTATGTAAAAGGTCTGCAAAGCACGGGGACCATTGCTACAGTGAAACATTTTTTGGGTAACGAACAGGAAGCGGCGAGGCATGTGACCAATGCCAGCATCAGCGAAAGAGCACTTCGTGAAATTTACCTGCCGCCCTTTATGGCGTCAATTACACAAGGCGGTGCTTTAGCCGTAATGACAGGCAACAATTTGGTGAACAATTATCCAGGCGCAGCCAACGCGCCGCTGTCGGGTGGCATACTGCGCGATGAACTAGGATTTAAAGGTGTTGTCATGAGCGATTGGGCCAACACCATGTTTTGGGACAAAAGGATTGATCTGGAACTGACTTCTGGTCATAGCTTGCTGATGGAAAACAACGAAGGCTTTGCCAAATATTTGCGCGACGAATTAAGGGCCAATCCTGAAGGAAGAGAAGCCATTGAGAAGGCGCTTGACAAAATGGTCTTTTACAACCTTTATACCTTTTTTAAGGCCGGGGTATACGACAGGCCTTTCCGGAATATTACTTATTTGTCAAAGATGGACGGGCACAAAAAGGTCGCTCTACAAACGGCCGAAGAAGGCATCACCCTATTAAAGAATGAAGGGAATATTCTACCAATTAACACAAACTCAAAAGGCAAGATCGTTATCCTGGGCACAAAAGAAGCCCTGAATGTTTATACCGGCAAAGGCAGCGGCTCTGTAGAAGGCTATGAGCACGTTGATTACGTGACTGGGTTAAAAAACATTTATGGTGACAGAATTGTGTGCGACAGCAGTATCAACGACGAGGGTATCAAATCCGCTGCGGCTGTTTTATATTTTATCAACAAAGAAGTGGGTGAAGGTTTTGACGTAGACTTTAATAGCCCTGACGTAGATGAGACAATAAAAAAGTATGCTGCTTTGAATAAAAATCTCATTGTTATTTACTCCAGCGGCAACGGTATGGCAATGCCTTGGTTATTGAAAGTAAAGGGGCTGATCTTTGCTTACTTGTCGGGGCAGGAGCGGGGCACTGCTCTGGCTAATATTATCAGCGGCAAGATCAGTCCTTCGGGCAAACTGCCGTTCACCATCGAAAAAGATTTTAAGGACAGCCCGGCCTGGGAGTACAACAAGCTGAGCGATGGTACATATGCCTGGCTCGGCGGAAGACCCGATTCTAAAACAGTGCAAGAGAAATTCGGGCAGCTACCAATACCATACAAAGAAGGAATTTACATCGGCTATCGTTGGTTTGAGAAAAAAGCAATTCAGCCTCAATTTCCGTTCGGCTTTGGTTTGTCCTATACAACATTTTCGATTGGCAATATGAAAACTTCGGCTACAAGGCTGACCAAGACAAAGCCACTCACAGTAAACTTTACTGTTTCTAACACAGGCAAAATGGCGGGTACCGAAGTAGTGCAACTCTATGTGCAAAATGTGAATGCTTCTATTGACCGGCCAATCAAGGAATTGAAAGGATTTAAGCGGGTGTACTTGCAACCCGGCGAAAGCAAAAAAATCGCCTTGCCGGTACAGGCGCAGGATTTAGCTTATTGGGATGAGAGTAAACATGCCTGGCAGATCAATTCTGGTCAGTATGAATTTCTGATAGGCAGTTCTTCAAAAGACATCAGGCAAAAAACTACAATCGTCTATTAATCTTATTTGTTCATCATTATCACGTCGTATGAAATCAAAAAAAATCAAGTCACTTCTTTTATTCCTGCTGCTTTTTTCACAACTGCTGAACGCACAAACAGCCAACGACAAAGTGTTTGGAATGTGGGGTCATGGCAAACAGATTTCCAAAAGCATCATTCAGTCCATGCCGTTTCTACGCGGCTGGAATTTTACTTTTTACTGGCGGGACTTGCAGCCGAAAAAAGACAGTTATAACTGGAAGGTTTTTGATGACCAGATCATGACGGCTATTAACAATAACCTGTATGTTGGTTTCATGGTGTGGGTGGGGCAGTTTACCCCTGAATGGGTGTATGATGTAGACGGTGTGCAAAAAGTAACCTTTAATGATCCATTACACAACACGGCTTATTATCCCTATTATTTGAACCCCGCTTACAAAGCCGATTACATGGCAATGCTGAAAGCTGTGGGCGAACATATAAAATCTTTACCGCCGACGGTGCGCAAGAAAGTGCTTTTCTGGATGAGCGCCGAGGGTAGCACCGGCGATGTAACTCCCTACAAAACCGAACCGCTCGATGCTCAGTATACGATCACAGATGACCAATGGATGGAGTTTAAAACCCAAGCCTGGACATACTTATACAATTTCGGCAACTCGCTTACGCCTAAACTGAATATCCTGATCAACCAGGCCAACAACGGAAAATACTTTAACTACCTGCTGCAAAATTTTCACGACGTATGGTTTAAAACCGGTTCGTTGGCCCATGCCTACCAATTTGACGGTGAGAAAGATTATTACAACAGGTTGCAACGGGTGGTGAGGCCCGATAATAACGGAATGGCCAACCGGCTTCGGGGTGAGTCAGAAGAACTGCAAAACCTCGGCTGGTTCCAGCAAGCGCCACAGCAAAACAATTTTGCGCTGGTGGCCTCTTGCCTCCATTTTGGAATGGACATTATGAATGTACGCGAAGAAATTACAGGCCAGATAGGCGGCAATGTTTTCCCGTTTGCGTTTTTCAACAAGTATGCGGGCCAGCGTGACCCCGCAACGGCTGCAGGTGCTTTTTGTGTTCTGCGTGATGTGCTGGATGTTGCCGATACAAAACGTTTCCCGGAAGATAAATACGGCCCGCTGTCCGACAACCCAATTGAAGGTGGACAAAAAAACAAAAAAGCTATTAGTGCGAACAATGCTGAAGATCAGGCTTTGATTCGACGAACAAAGAACATGTCTTCAGTACGAAAGCAAAATATTCTGAAAGAGTTCTTGCCTTATGGTGCCAAAAACGGCCCTACGCCGGAAGAAGAGAAAATCATTTACAAAGACGACGACAAACTGGAGCCTAAACTGCGCAAGGCAAACCTCCGCAGCGACTTGCTTGATAAATACAACAATGACCTGGGAATAGATTTGATTCCTGGTAACTACTTTAAATTTTTGGAACAGTATTCACCCAATACCACCAGCCGGGGACATTGGAGAGTTGGCCCGGTTGATCAGCCTTTTGGCCGTTATGCCCGCGGCTTTGACCATACTACCGGCATGAACGAAATGTTCTTTACGCTGGATAAAAATTTTTACAGCAACAGTGGCTTGCACAAATTAAAAATTGCCGTTACCTATTTTGATAAGGGAACTGGTGAATGGTCGTTAAACTATTACGATGGTAAGGCTAAAACCGCAGCTTATACTGTTCATTGCACAAACACCGGAAGGTGGATTACCAAACAAGTTGAGTTGGCTGCTGACGTAAGCCATCGTTTGGAACACAATACCGATTTTACCTTGAAATACCAGGGCGGTGACAATACTATTTTTGGTATGATTGAAGTGACGAGGTAGGAAATTCTCGGGAGCAACTTCGAATTGTTTGCTGATGCGGTAACGAATTTGGTTCTAAATAATCACAAGAAGAAAAGCTTTACTGAAATACGTTTTAGTAAAGCTTTTTTAATGACAACCGAAGGTGACGCAAGGCATGAGTAAGCTGGTTTTCAACCGTTCGTTTGGAAATGCTTAGTTGCGATGCAATTTCGTCGTTGCTAAACTGCTCTTTGCGGCTAAGTAAAAAAATCTGTTTGCAACGTGCTGGTAATTGGTTCAAATAAGAATTCACACAACCTTCCATTTCTTTATAACGCAAGTCAAAATCAACGGCCAGACCTGTGCTCTTTTCAGCAACCTGCTCCCATTCGGCGGGGTATTGCACTGGCACCGCTTTCAGCGATTTTTTATAACGGTAAACATGGTAGCGCACGGATGCTTGCAGGTAGGCCGGAAACGAATGAATGTCCAGCCGGTCACGCTTTAGCCACAGATTAAGAAAAATATCGTGGGTGATGTCTGCGCATACCTCACCGTCTTTTAGATGATGGAAAGCTGTTGCGTAAAGTTTTGAAAAGTAACGGTCAAACAGCGTTTCAAAAGCCTTGGTATCATCATTCCTAATCGCTTCCCACAAATCAATGTCTGACAGTTCTTTCATAAAGCAAGCAATGTTGTTAAATAAGGGATCGAAAAAAACGTTTCACTGTGAATGCGCAACGCAATTGGCTGCGCTATTTTAGGAAAAAAAAAATTACCAACAAAAAATATAGGCTAGAATCACTTTAATGATAGTTCGTAAAGTTAGCTACCATTGTGTTTCATCGCGATTAGTTGTGCACAAAACGGGTAGGTAACAAATAGAACGAAAAGTTTTCTTTGTTCTTCGTGGCTTTTTGTATTCTTTGTTCTCCGAAAGGTGTTGGTTCAAGAGGAGCCCAAAGCTCAGGAAGAATAGACTACTGATAAAAGCAACTAACCCGAAAGCGGAATTTGTCACAGAACCGGGGCAAAGGATTGAATTCAAACTAAAATCTTCTCTGCCAGAAAGTGTAATCAAACAAATATGTGTGTAAAGAATTTAAAAAAAGCGATAAACAGAAGTGTGTGCTTTACAATTTTATACACCTTATTAAGGAATAAAACAGATTCTCTTTATGCAAAAATCCATACTGGCTTTTTTGCTGCTTTTTGTAGCGGTCTTTCCGTTTTCAATTAACGCACAAAAATCAAAAACTGATGCCGTATCGCAAAAGCCAAACATTATCTTCATTCTTGCCGATGATTTAGGAGTGGGCGATATCGGCGTGTTTTATCAAAATAGTCGCAAACAATCAAAGGATCGTAGCCTGCCCTTTGAATTGACACCCAACATTGATGCGATGGCAGCCCGGGGTGCCGTGCTTACGCAGAGCTATTGCAATGCACCGGTTTGCGCTCCTTCAAGAGCCTCGCTGATGTTAGGCGTAAATCAAGGTCACGCCAACGTACGTGATAACCAATTTGATAAAGCTCTCGAGGATAATTACACTCTGCCCAGTGTATTGAGGACTGCCGGTTATGCAACGTGGGCTATCGGGAAATGGGGCCTGCAGGGCCTTGGCAATGACTGGCCGGCAAAGCCTGTGAACAGGGGCTTTGATTATTATTTCGGCTATATGCGCCATAGTGATGGGCACGAGCACTACCCCAAAGAAGGTCCTTACAAAGGCCCAAAGGAACTATGGGAGAACACGAAAGAAGTAAGTAAGGACTTTGATAAGTGCTACACGGCCGACCTCTGGACAGCCATGGCTAAAAAGTTGATTTTTGAACATTCACAAAAATCTTCGCAGCCTTTTTTTATGTACCTGGCGTACGATACGCCTCACGCAATTTTGCAATTGCCTACACAACCTTATCCGCAAGGCAGTGGATTAAAAGGTGGTATTCAATGGACGGGCAAACCCGGCGCGATGATCAACACGGCATCGGGCAAAATCGATAGCTGGACACAACCCGAATACGCATCAGCCACTTACGACAACGATAAAAATCCTGCAACACCGGAAGTGCCGTGGCCTGCTACGTACAAGCGTTACGCTACCGCGGTTAGCCGGATTGATGCTGCCGTAGGGGACGTGCTGCAATTGCTGAAAGATTTGCACATCGCCGACAATACCATTGTGGTCTTTACGTCGGATAACGGTCCTTCCATCGAGTCTTATTTGCCTGAAACATTTGTACCTTACCATCCCACTTTTTTTGCCAGCTATGGCCCGTTCGATGGAATTAAAAGAGATTGTTGGGAAGGCGGCATCCGGATGCCTACGATAGCCGCATGGCCCGGCCATATTGGCGCTGGTAAAACGGTGAGTCTGCCTCATTCTTCTTCCGATTGGATGGCTACTCTTCTAGATGTTGCAGCCTTGCCACCACCGGTGCGCACCGACGGTGTTTCTTTATTGCCTGCGCTAACCGGCAAAGGCAAACAACTAACACCATTGGTTTATATTGAATACGCTAACGACGCTAAAACGCCAGCCTTCAAAGAGTTTGAACCGCGCCGGCGTAATGCCATCCGAAACCAAATGCAAGCCATCCGCATGGGAGATTACATGGGCGTTCGGTATGATATAAAAAATGCGGACGATAGCTTTGAAATTTATAATGTAGTAACTGATCCCAAGGAAATCACCAACCTTGCCACCAAGGCTTCCATGACAGCATTGCAACAGCAGATGAAGGAAAAAGTTTTGCAAGTGCGGCGCCCCGATACCGGCGCCATGCGGCCTTATGATAATGCTTTCGTGCCTTCAGTCCGTGTGAAAAAAACAATGCCCGGAGTTCTTTGGAAAGCATACGACGGTGCTTACGAATGGATACCCAAAACTAATGCCTTAACACCGGTAAAAACAGGCAGCGCTACCACAATATCTGCAAACGATTATCACTTTAAGAAGAGTGGTACTGTTTGTTTTGAAGGATACATAGATGTGCCAACCGATGGTGAGTATACGTTTTACCTAACTGCTTACAGCGGCGCCTTTCTACGCATTCATGAAGCCGCAGTCATTGATGCCGACTATAAATACAAAGGTGGTGAAGAAAGGAGCGGAAGCATCCGATTAAAGGCAGGACTTCATCCTTTTACATTATCGTATAGAGCTTTGCAAGGCGCTACTAATTTAAGCCTGCAGTGGAAAGGCCCAGGTAGGACAAAACAAACAATACCGGCCCAGGCCTTTGTGCATAATTAGCCATACGCAATCCAACGCAATGAAAAAAACAAGCTTTCTTCTTTTCCTAATTTACCTGGCTGGCTTTTATTCCAATGCCCAAACGAAAAAGCAACTGGCTGGTAAACCGAACATCATCATTATTTATTTGGACGACCTGGGTTGGGGCGACGTAGGTTGTTACGGCGCCAAAGGAGTGAGCACGCCAAACATAGATGCCCTTGCAAGAAAAGGTGTACGCTTTACTGATGCGCATTGCACTGCGGCTACCTGCACACCTTCGCGGTTTTCCTTGCTTACAGGCAGCTATGCTTTCCGGAACGATGCTGCCATCCTACCCGGTGATGCGCCGCTGCTTATCAGGCCCGGTACCAGAACGCTGCCTGCCGTGTTGCAGGATGCCGGCTATACAACTGGTGTTGTTGGCAAGTGGCATTTGGGATTAGGTAGCGGTTTTATCGATTGGAACAAAGAGATTGCCCCGGGTCCGCTGGAGGTTGGTTTTAATTATTCGTTTATCGTTCCAGCTACGCTTGACCGTGTGCCCTGTGTTTATGTAGAAGGGCATCGGGTGGTAAACCTTGACCCTAAAGATCCCATTGCTGTTGATTATTCCAAAAAGATAGGCGACTATCCAACCGGTTTGGAAGAGCCGCAACTTTTAAAGTATGCTGCCGATACGCAGCACAGCCAGACCATCATTAATGGCATCAGCCGCATCGGGTTTATGAGCGGTGGCAAGAAGGCGCAATGGAAAGACGAAGACATGGCTTCAGTATTGCTGAACAAAGCAAAGGAGTTTGTTACGACTAACCAGCGCAAGCCTTTCTTTCTTTACTTTTCGTTCACCGACATACACGTTCCCCGTGCGCCGAATGCCCGGTTTACGGGTAAAAGCTCGATGGGTTTAAGGGGCGATGCAATTGCGCAAGCCGATTGGTCGGTAGGAGAATTAATGAAAACCCTGCACAGTCTACGTTTAGACGAAAACACATTGATCATCTTTACCTCTGATAACGGTCCGGTGTTAGATGATGGCTACGATGATAAGGCTGAAGCAATGTTAGGCAACCATAAGCCCGCAGGTCCATTCAAAGGTGGCAAATACAGCGCCTATGAAGGTGGCACCAGGGTGCCAACAATTGTTTACTGGCCGGCACGAATAAAGAAAGCAAAGGTCAGCAGTGCTTTAATTAACCAAGTGGACTTATTAGCCTCTTTGGCTTCCATTGCAGATCAACACCTAAACGGAGCCGATGGCCCGGATAGCTTTAACGAGTTGGCCGCGTGGCTAGGCGAGAGCACGAAAGGCCGGGAAACAATGCTCGAAGAATCTTTCACATTATCCCTACGCAACGGCCAATGGAAATACGTTGCACCGGCCACTGGTAAAACACCTGACTGGCTGAAAAACAAAAAAGTGCCAACCGGGTTAAGCAATCATCCGCAGTTATATAATCTACAAGTTGATCCGGGTGAAGAACACAACATCGCTGTTCAAAATCCGGAAGTAGCAAAGTCATTACAATCGCAGGTTGAACAAATAAAAGCGAAGCAAACCCGAAAATAAAAAGGTTATTTTAGTAAAAGAGAAGTAGCCTTGCTATCTAAAACGTATCGCTACGCTTTTAAAAACGGTTCATAAAAGAAAGAATAAATCCAAGTAAATGAAAAGCACCTTTAGACAGAGAACTTCTTTTTTTCTTACTCTTTTGGTCATTGCATTTTGTTATTGTTCCTGTTCGCCTCAGGCAAATTCAACGCCGGCAACGATGCAGAAAGTGCCTAATGCTTATCCGATGGCAATTACACCCCGTCTTGCAGATTCAACCGCAAGCCGGAAAAAACCTTCCTGTTGCATTGGAGCACCCTCGCGACTAAAAGCTGTAACGGCAAAAAAATAAATCACTGACCCAACGAATTATTGATCGAGTTCTCAGCATGATAACGGCATATAAAGTAATTAAAAGCACATTGGCAACTTTATTGGTAATTAGCTTTGCCGCTTGCCAGTCAACCCCAACGACGCCCTCTTCTCAAACCAGCAGCGAAGCGATGCTTACAATTCCTGTCCCTCCAAAGATGGTATGGGTTGCCGACGGTACTCTTATTATGGGCTCCGATGATCCTGCTTTTCCAGATGCACAGCCATTGCACCAAGTGAAATTGAATGGTTTCTGGATGGACGAGCACGAAGTAACCAATGCAGAATTTGCGGCCTTTATAAATGCAACGCATTATGTAACGGTTGCGGAAAGACCGCTCGATCCTGCAGATTTTCCTGGTGTACCTGTTGAGAGTCTGGTGCCTGGTTCGGCTGTGTTTTCGCCACCTTCTCACAGCGTACCACTGGACGATCCAACCCAGTGGTGGCAATACACTTCGGGTGCAAACTGGCGTCATCCGTTGGGGCCAAATTCAACCATACAAGGAAAAGAAAATTTTCCCGTTGTGCAAATCAGTTACACTGACGCAGTTGCTTATGCAAAATGGGCCGGCAAACGTTTACCCACAGAAGCCGAATGGGAATATGCAGCGCAAGGCGGGAATGGCCGCCAGAAATATTATTGGGGGAATGAGTTAAAGCCGGGTGGCAAATGGATGGCCAATATTTTTCAAGGCAACTTTCCCGAAGCCGACTCCGGAGAAGATGGCTTTGTCGGCATTGCGCCGGTTAAATCATTTCCCGCAAATGGCTATGGTTTGTACGATATGGAAGGAAATGTTTGGGAGTGGTGTTCTGATTTTTACCGTCCCGATTATTACAGCCACAGCCCGAAAGAGAATCCGCAAGGTCCAAAAGATAGTTATGATCCGGATGAACCCAAGGCTGTTAAACATGTGCAACGGGGTGGCTCCTTTTTGTGCAGTGATCAGTATTGTATTCGTTACCGTGAGGGCAGTCGCGGTAAAGGGGAGGTCAACAGCGCTTCGAATAATCTTGGCTTCCGCTGCGTTAATAGCCGAGCGATGCCGAAACGATAGATTGTCTTCCTAAGATACACTTTCACAATTTAGCCTCTACAATGTGAGCTTCGTTTGCAAACGACAGAACTTTTTTCAACTCATAAAAAAGGTTCGAAAAGTGTCCCCTGCTGCCCGCTTAAATCAATGTCAAACGCCTGCATATCGCCTGATTTGCAGGCGTTCTTGTTTTACTGCCTTGTCAACCTCACACACGTTATAATAGCCATCGTTGTAATGGCTGGCTTTTCAATTTCAAGCCTTCAAAGATTATGTATATGCTATTCATTCTGCCAATACTTATTTCAGATGTTCTTATAGCAGGAAGCGTGAGAATCAATTTTGATAATCGTTTAAGCAGTAGTATTCGTTAATGGGTATTTACAATGCGGAATATGGAATTTTTGGATAACGCCTAAATCTTTGCAGCCGAAGACCTAAAGCAAGCCTGATGGCCGGTGGTGATCATTATAACGAAAGGGAAAGATTAGAAGGTTTTTGAAAATTCGGGCCAATTGTGGAAAATAATTTCTTTTCGTTTTGTAACCTTTCGATCCCTTGCATACTCCATAGCATTATCAGCAAATCATAATAACATGAAAAGGACATCCTTCCTGCGTCATCTTCCAATGACTTTTGTACTGCTTTTTGCTTTTTCTGCGCTACCTACACTTGCGCAAAAGAAGGCAATAAAACTTAACGATGCTGAAATTGCTTCCGTTGCCGTAGCGGCCAACCAGATTGATATTCAGCAAGCGCAACTTGCACAATCCAAATCGAAAAACAGCGACGTGCTCAATTTTACCAAGACCATGATTGCGGATCATCAATCCGTGATTGACAAAGCATCTGCCTTGGTGAAAAAGCTGAACGTTACACCCAGGGACAACGCTTTAACCCGGCAGCTACAGGCCGGTGCAAAAAGCACTGCTGCAAAGTTGAAGGCCAAATCCGGGGCTGCCTTTGATAAAGCCTATGTAAGAAACGAAGTGGCGTATCACAAGGCCGTGATTGCAACGGTCGAAAATACCCTCCTTCCGCAAGCACAAAATGCGGAGCTCAAAAGCCTTCTTCAAAGTGTGGTGCCGGTGTTAAAAACACATTTGGAACACGCTCAAATGGTAGCGAAAAATTTAAAGTGAAATGATCCCGGTGAAACTAAAAAAAGCAGGCGGCCCGCGGCTGCTTGCTTGCCTTCTTTTTATTGTTGGCTGCGATAATACCCAGAAGAGAGCCGCCGACGTGCCTGCCGCAACTGAAGATTCAGCAGGCGCAAGAAAAGTTGATTCTGTGACTGCCGCTGCCACGCCGCAAGCCGGTGAACACAGGTTCATTGTTGAGATCAACAAGATGAAGTTCAATCCTGACCAACTGACCGTTCATAAAGGCGATACGGTTGTTTGGGTAAACAATGACTTGCCCACTCACTGCATTACCGCGGAGAACAAAACCTGGACTTCGTCTGCCTTGCAGCCGGGTAAGTTCTGGAAGAAGGTTATCAACCAAAACGAAAATTACTTCTGTGCCATTCACGTCGTCATGAAAGGAAAGATCCAGGTCGAATAAAATTGCTTTTGTACGAAGAACTGCTGTGCCCGGAATTATTTATCTCTGAGAACCAAAACAATTGTAAAACATCAGTTCAAAGCTGACGCAATGGTTTTAGCGGTTACTATAACGAAATGGACAGAATTGTGTTCAACAACGAATCCGAGCTCGTCGGAGATTTCCTGCATAATCAAAAAATTGTTAATGTACCGGTTACTTTTTACGTACGTCAGGTTACGAACAGATACGTTATGTACGTTGCAATTCCATTCCTAAGAATGCTGATGATTTTTTCAAGCACCGCTATGAAGCAATTTTCTAAAGGATCGCGTAATTGCGTCCTTGCGAATGCTCTGTAAACACGATTATATATAAGCCACTTACACCTCTCGCCAAAGGAGATTTTAAACGTTGTCGGCGTGCAAGTTTTATTAACGACCAAGGAAGCATTGCTTGTCAAAATAGGCTTTGAAATTGGTTTTTTTGGCGGCGAAAGCAAGTGGAAAACAGCGTGAACGAAAAGCAACTTCGCCTCTTCCGTAACCTTTACGAAAACATATTATCGCTCTACCTGTTAGATACGTTTCGATTTTTTAACCCTTAAACCAAATACCATGCATTCGCTAAAAATTACACTGACGAAGATTGCAGGTTTTGCCCGGCTGTTTGTGGCAGGAGCGTGGATCCTTTCTTTGTTCGTTTCTTTTTTATTGCTTCAAAGTTGTAAAAGAGAGCTTTCCCCTTCAAAAGCCGGGGCCGAAGGAGACCTACAATCAAAAGCCCTGAAACTGGAGGGCAACAAGGCCGTTGATGTAAAACTTATCGCCGACAACTTCACGTCTCCAGTTGGTTTGGTGCCCTCACCCGACAAAAGCAAACGCTTATTTGTGATTGATCAGATTGGAAAAATCTGGATCATTGATGGCGCCGGCAACAAATTGTCCACACCTTTTTTAGACATCAGTAGCAAAATGGTTTCGCTGTCGCCTGGCTACGATGAGCGGGGGCTGTTGGGACTTGCTTTTCATCCCAACTATGCTGTCAATGGAAAGTTTTATGTGTTTTATACCGCACCGCCGCCACCCGGCGGCCCCACAACCGATGCGGGAAACACGGGGCTCCCAAAAGTTTGGAACAACATGACGACGGTTTCAGAATTCCGTGTTTCCTCAAACACCGATGTGGCTGATGCTGGCAGCGAAAGAAAAATTCTTCAACAGCCACACCCGCAATCGAATCACAACGGTGGCACCATTGCCTTTGGGCCTGATGGCTATCTCTATATAGCAATTGGTGATGGCGGTAATAAAAATGACCTTGGTCCCGGTCACGTTGAAGACTGGTACGCCTTCAACGCTGGAGGCAATGGACAGGACATAGAACAAAATCTACTGGGCAATTTTCTGCGCATTGACGTAAACACTTCAAGCGCCGGTAAAGCTTATGGCATTCCGCCGGACAATCCTTTTGTTGGGAAGCGAGGCCTTGATGAAATATGGGCCTATGGTTTTCGCAATCCTTTTCGTTTTTCGTTTGACATGAAAGACGGTCACCGGTTGTTTGGTATGGATGCCGGTCAATCGAGGTATGAAGAAATAGACTTGGTGGAAAAAGGTGGCAACTATGGCTGGAACGTAAAAGAAGGCACCGAGTGTTTTAACGCGGCCAACGAATTTGCGGAAGTAGCAAACTGTCCCGATGTGGATGCGTTTGGCAACCGGCTGATTGACCCGGTCATCCAGGTCAAAAACTGGTTGAATCCGGAAGGAGGAGGGAGAGCCACAACAATCATTGGCGGAAATGTTTACCGAGGCAACGATTTGCATGGCCTTGAGGGTAAATATATTTTTGGCACCTTCTCGCAAACGCCCACGACAGCCAACGGCGAACTCTTTATCGCCAACCCCCATGGCCCATCTTTGTGGGACTATGAAGAAATAGAACTCGCAAGCCATCCTGGTGATATAGGTTATTATTTGAAAGGGTTTGGGCAAGACCTTGAAGGCGAAATGTATCTGGCTGTGTCGAGCAGACTTGGGCCGGCCGGTAATACCGGGAAAGTATTAAAGCTCGTAATGGTCAAAGACAAGAAAGAGAAAGACGACAAGTCGCTTACCGGTGATAAATAAATTGTTGTCGGCAAATAACGTATCTCTTTACTGTTGTTGCAACGCCAGTGATTGATGCAACAATCTCTTTTTCCGTTCACGGTTCCGTCACGAAAGCATCTCAATTGATAAAGCAGTTCTTCAAGCGGCAACGCGAAGCGGCTGAGGCAAAGCCCTTCACCAACAAAAAAGCTATTGTTCATTCAATAGCTTTTTTGTTGGTGAGCGTTAAAAATTATTTTAAAGATCTTCCGCATATTGCAGGGATGGAATGCGTGTCATCGCTTTATCCCTTATGAAATCGAATGAGAAGCGAACGTCAAAGCGCCTTAAGAAATCTTGGCGGAACCGGGCCAATGGGCATGTTTGACGGCGGCGTTTTTGCGCTCATGATGATAATGTCTCTCACACCTCTGCCACCGTTCGCGCTGGCATCTGCTACTTTCAGTTCCGTTCCGTAATGCCAGAGTTTTTTGTCGTTCCAATAAATCAATTGCCCTGCGGGGATTACTGCATCGAAGATCAAATCGTCCGTCTTTTTTCCGTTGTCATCCATCACGTACTGACTAACACCTGAATCGTCCGTGATGTTTTCTCTGTTCACAACCAACATGCCCACGTGCCGGTTACCATCTTGGTGAAAACCTTCTATTGTGGGAATGCCAATTCGATCTGCGAAGCAATCCACCCGTTGAAACTGCACCAGCACAATGGCGTCGCGCCAACCAAAAAAGCCGGCGTAGTGAACGAGCAAGCGATGGAAGTCCTCGCTGTCGGTGATAGCCTTGCTGATGGGCGGATACTCCCTTCGCATGTCGCCGTGAACCGGGTTATACAAGATGGATTGTTGCATCGCATACTGAGGCAACTTCCAACAACAGTAACCCGTTTCAGACGATGTCCACGAAGGTTGGCTTGTGCTTAAATGGATTTCGCTTTCCGTTTCACTGATTCCACTCAGCTTGTTTACCGCTGCAATGTGTTTATCAATTTCTTCGATTGGAGGGGCTGTACAATGTTTGATTCGAAACCAGGCGATCGATTTATAGCGGTAGCCTGCTTCGATGTATGGGTCCACCGGGACTTCGTTAAAATATTTTGCCCACTCATCGGTACTGATGAAGGTGGAACTGTCAATGGCTTCATAGAGGAAATTACCCAAGTTCAACTCTACGGGAAGGTTGGCAGATGCTGTTGTATGAGTCGTCTGGTTATTTATTTTATTCTTGTTCATCTCTTTGTTGTTTTGGTTTTCTTGTAAGCGTCGAAAATAGAAAAGAGCATAATTACATAGCCTAAAAGGCGTGCATTTATTTTTCAAAAACAACAGCCGCTGGCTTTGCACCGAGAGTAACCAACAGCTTAATCTTTGATCGTTATTCGCTCAAGACCGGTTGTTGCAGGGCCATTAATTACTTCACCTTTTGCTGTAAACCGTGAGCCATGGCAGGGACAATCAAACGATTTTTCTTCCGCGTTCCATTGTACCACGCAACCCATGTGTGGGCATGCGGCACTAAAGGCGTGGACAGATCCCTGTTGGTCTTTATAGACGGCAATCTTTTGCAATCCTTTGCTTAAGATAGCACCTTCACCCGCAGACAATTCGCTCAGTTCCTTTATATCACCGCCTTTGAGAAAATCACCGTATTGCTTTGCCATATTGAAAACTTCTGACAAATACGTTGCGGGAGCTTTTAACGGAATACGTTTGGGAGAATACAAATCAGCCCACTTATTTTCTTTTCCCTCGATTAAATCGCTAACAATTAACCCACCCAATGTGCCGTGCGTCATTCCGTTGCCCGAATCTCCTGTGATTATGTACACATTTTCATCGCCGGGATTTTTGCCGAGAAAAGCCATGAAGTCAACCGGCTCCATCACTTGCCCCGACCAACAGTAAATAATTTCCTTCATCATCGGGAAACGTTTCTCCGTCCAGTTAATGAGAGCGCTGTATCGTTCTTCCTCTGGAATGCCTTCATCATCAGCCTGACCTGTTTTATGATCTTCACCACCAACAATTAGCAAGTCATTTTCGTTGTCAAGCGTTTGCAAGCGTATGTAATGATACGGGGCTGTGACCCACTTCGAATCTTGGTCACCGCTGTCCCACCAAAGCGCATGAGGAAGGCTGCCTTGGGGAACGGTTGCGCCAATGACATAGGTTCTGTAAGGAAATTGTTTTGTATGAATGGCCACAAAGTCATTTACCGGCGTGTTGGTAGCTACGACGATTTGGGACGCTTTAACTGTATGGCCGTTGCATTCGGCTCCTTGCTTGTTGATGTGCCTTGCTCTGGTCCTTGTGTAAATCGTGCCGCCCATTTTTACAAAACTCTTAGCCAAGCCTTGCAGGTACTGCATAATATGAAACTGGCCCTGGGCCGGAAAGCGGATGCAAGGTCCGTTCTCGGAAGAAAGGTGTGGCACGCTGTCTAACCATTCTGTCCGAAGTCCAACTCTCTGTGTTGCTTCAAACTCTTTTTCCAGGTTTTCTTTTGTATCGGTAGGATGAATGAATAGATAGCCATCTACCCGTTCAAAACTGCAGTTAATCTTTTCTTGCCGAATGATGCTTTCAATAAAATCAATTGCGGCCACGTGGCTTTCGGCGGCCTTTTGTGCGCCTTCTTCTCCAAACGCCTTTTCGATTTCAGAGTAGCGGTCATCCAATGCACAAGTCAGGTGTGCCGTGGTTCGGCCGCTTTCGCCGCTGCCTATATAACCATCCTCGACCAATGTTACGTTTCTTCCTGCTTTTTGTAAAAGATAGGCCGTTGTCAAGCCAGCAATTCCGCCGCCTACCACCAAAACGTCCGTTTCAATATTTCGGTTCAGCGTTCCAAATTCCAATGGCTTTACTGAATCAATCCAATAGGAAAGGTTTTCTCCTGAGGTTAGCAGGCCATTGCTATTTGTATTTTTTTTATTCTCCATTGGTCCTTAAAATTTAATTCCTGGCAACTTCATCAACGCCTACGTGGTGTTTTTGAACCAATGCCCAACCCAGAAAGCCCGCAATTAAGGTAAGGGCAAACCCAACCACTGTAAGCGGGATCGCAAGTCCAAGTTTTGGATTCGCATCACCCCACTTTTTACATTCCATCAGGGCAACCACACCGTAACACACCAACGCCAGTACATTGCAGACCATGTGAAACAATCCGGTTTTTTTTGCTCTTGCATCACTGGGTATAAACAACCAATCAATAAACCCTGGAATTGCCGCAACAGCAGCCATCGCGGCTCCGGCAATATTTGCTACCACGGCCACTTTAAACCAGAAAAGGTTTGCATTGCTGTTATAGGCAATGTAACAAACAAGTGTAGCCGTGTAAAAAGCCACAGGATAAGCCACCAACATAGGATGAACGGGATGACCAAAAATCTTTACTTTGGAATACATCGTTATGATTTTTATAATGAATACAACTCTGAAACCAATGGTTGTTCTGTTTATTGTCATTTAGGTAAACTGCTGATGGCTAACTGCAAGGGTTTTGACCTGCTTTGTCAACTATGAATTATCAAAAAACTACAGTGATTTTAAGTATTCAACCAAATCATTTTTCTCTGTTGCCGTCAGGTTTAATTTTTTAAACGCGTTATAATGATTGACGACATCGTTGTATGTAGCAAACCTGCCGTCGTGATAGAAACCACCTTTTGACCTTGCAAACAAACCGCCTAAAGGCGTGGTGCGGTACTTACCGGTCGGCGATCGTTTGGCTTCAAAATCATCAATTCCAATTTCTGCGGCCGTATGCAGAATATTGTCGGCGAGCAAGGGCTCTTTGTGGCAAGTGGCGCATTTCGCTTTTGTGAGAAAAATAGCTTTCCCGCGGCCTGCTGCACCGTGGTCAAAGCTTCCAGACGGTGGCTTTGGTGCATCAATGGAATGCTGGTATGCTTTCAAAGCTACCAACTTATCGGTAATTAAATCTGGAGAGTTCGTTACGTTCCAAAAGCCGTCCTCCACTGCAATCGGATATTTGAGCGGATCGTTTAACCGGTCGTCGTGAAAATTTCCTTTACCGTGCATTTCCAAGTTGGCAACAAAGGAATTCCAATAAGAGATGTCACCCCATCCGGTGTACGTTGTGAGGTCAATGTTTTTTAAGCCAAAGGCTGCCGGTATAAGGTTGGCCGCTATTTTTCCGTCTGGACGAACCGCTTTGCCGTCCATAAACAACACCGCCGCAAATTTGCCAGGGCCCCAGGCATTGAGTACCGATCGCAAAGTTGTTTCATCTACGTGCAGCAAATTGGCTATCGGCAAAGCATTATCGGTCAAGGAGATGATAGTGCCCACATTCAGGTCTCTGTTTGGCCAGCCGTCCAATCGTTTTCCAATTCCTGGCGCAAAAGAATTGTCTACCGTAGAGTGGCAGGAGGCACAAGTAATGCCGATTGATTTCAGGCTGCCTTCCTCATTAAAATTGCCTTTCACTCCCACGACCGCGTTGAACTTCAAAAGGGCGATGGTCGTGGCTGGGTCGTCCAGATTTACGGTGCCCGCTTTGATGCCCTTGATAATTTCAGATGGTAGGGCATCTGCGTCAACTTTTAGTCCAACTGCCAGCGCGGTTTTGGGACTGACGCCGGCACCAAAACCTCCGTTGTTGGCACCAGTAATTGCTTTATCCAGATGCAAAAGGCCGCTCCAAAAACCTTCATCGCCAAAGGCATCATAACGGAAGATGTCCCGCCCGTTATCAACAAAGGACTTGTTTTTATCTCTGCTTGCGGTCGTTTCATTTGCAAGCAATGAAGCGGTCCGGCCATCTTTTTTAATGTCGCGAGAACACTGCAGAAAAAATACAAATACTACCAACGCGGAGACAACAAATATTGGCTTCTTGTGTTTCATAAAATGGTTTTTTGTATGTGAACCGGTTTAATACGGCAAAGGGCTTCTGCGTTAATTATCCAAAATGAGAACGGGACATATAAAGGTTTCATTTTTGAACTTCTTACTTATAGAGTAAGCCAACTTTCAAAAGGTTACAAAGTTTGAAATGATCATTGACTGTGGCTGTTCCTTATGCAGGCTTGTATGTAACTGGTGAGTAAAAACAATGACTTTTGTAACCTTTTTACACCACACGAAATCTATACAATTCGGCGAAGCGATATGCTTTACAGCTACATAAATTGTAACCTGTTACAATGGAACAACGGAAGATTCGTTTTGTTATTTCGGTGTTTCATGCAATCCGTTGAGTTGAATAAATCAGTTTATCCTTCCGCCGCTGCTCCTCTTGTGGTGTTCCAACAAAATTTGAGTTGCGCAGTTTTTTATATTTAGATAATACCGCGCCGGAACAATAGCGAATCGAAACAGTTAAGTATGCCGCCATATTCCCCGAAGAAAGTATTACGAGAACAATAGCTATCCCTGCAAATCACTGCTTTAGTTAAAGGAGAGGTTTTTGCCATCTTACTTGGCATTGTCCCTTTGTTCTATTCCCAATATCCTACTAATACACCCAAGTGAAAATGATCATTTACAAAAGGCTGACTGACGACGGTCATGGTTTTTTATTTTGTCCATGAACGACAATTCTGCCGGTTATTGCAGTTTTTGATTTATACTGACGACAAGCACTCTTTATGCTGATACCGGTTCTTGCAACTGCCATGAATGCGTGGCTAACTTAGATTTAAACAATACAGTATGGAAAGGCTTACCGATAAACAACTTCATGAACAAGCTCACAAACGGGTGGAGTTCAGAACGCATTTGCTGGTATATCTAATTATCAACGGCATGCTTTGGCTGGTTTGGTATTTAACCGGCAGCCTTACCCGTGGCCTCTATGGCCAATGGCGGGGTGGGGCACAGGATTGATTTTTCACTACCTGTTTGAATACAGGACCACGCGTTTGCTTTCTGAAGAGGAGGAGTATAAAAATTAAAAAGAAAGATGGAAGAAAGTCAGAATTTCAATCGCTAAACAACAAGTGGCCGTAAATAGTTCGAACCTGCGTTGTCATTCGATGGTTCGACAGGCTCACCATGACAGAGGCGACCTTGTCACCCTAAGACTTCGGCCTGAGCCCAGTCGGACGCTTGTCGAGGGGTCAGCCTGACAACTTTTTATTTATGAGACCAGTTCTAATTGCTATGCACACCAACTGATCGTTTGCATTTTGGTTGTCATCATTACAACAAAATAATGTTGTGTACTTGCCGGCAATTCATCAAAGCTTTGCTGCGCATTGTTTTCAAATTCTTTACCGTAACTACTATGACTGCCTAACTAATGAAGGCCAGTGAAGAAAATCTGTGACGTCTTTTAACGGCCATGCTTAAAGTCACAGATCAACCAACACTTAATAAACAGGTATCAGCCAAATCGGTATTCGTTCTCACACTTCCACAGTTAACATGCGCAAACGAAATCAAATAACATTACACGGCTTGCATTGATGTTATATATCTGATGACCCTCACTACTTTTCGTGATGGCCGTCATTTTCACTCCGCTCCGGCTAACCGTAGCTTTAATTAAATAATTTTTCATCATTAAACATTTTGAAACATGAAACAATTAAAATCACTGATAGTATGCAGTATCTGCATAACAGCTTTCGCACTGCATAGCTTTGCGCAAGGTGTATTGCCCGAAGTCACCATTAAGACAATACGGTATAAATATTTAAGCGGCGTTGGTGACAAAGAAGCATCGCAGCCAGTTAAAGTCGCCCAGCGACAAGTTGCAGAGTACGATGTGAAAAAGGCAGAATTTTACGAAGACGATTATGACGGCTACTTTGTTTCGTTTTACATCCCTGAGGGGAAGATTCTGGCTGCTTATGACCAGGACGGCAAACTTTTACGCACCGCCGAAAAATTTAAAAACGTCATGGTGCCGTCGGTTGTAAGAGAAGCTGTTGCCAAACGGTTTTCGCAATGGGGTATTACTGAAAACGTTTACCTCGTGAATTACAACGACGGCTCAGGTGCAACAAAAGTTTATAAACTGTTATTGGAAAATGGCGACAAACGATTGAAGGTAAAAACAAACGAAAAAGGTGAATTTCTTTAATTCAAACGAGACCTTCAGCCTTTCTACAACCAAAACCTTTCAAATACACAAGCCCTCTTTTGAGGGCTTTTTTTATTTACCAACGACCCGCTTGTTACGTTGTTTTGGGTTGGCCGGTAGCCAACGTTTGCTCAACGGTACGCAACAAATCTTCTTCTAAAAAAGGCTTCTTCAAAAAAGCATTCGCTTCCGTTACCAACTTTTTTTGTACAACAGGAGAAGCCGTACCGGCCGAAAGAAATACAATTGGCGTGTGTTGCAGGCTCGCGTCACTCTTTGCCTGTTTTAAAAAATAAAGCCCATCCGTTTCAGGCATCATCATGTCACATAATATCAAGTCAGGGGTAGACGACTTCGCAAGCACAAAGCCCGCTTTCCCGTTTGCAGCGGTCAGCACCCGGTAGCGGTGAAGCATTAACAGCTCAGCCGTGTTTTCCCTTATCTCATCATTGTCTTCAATAACCAGGATGGTCTTCATGAATACAAACATATTTTATCGCATACGCAAGCAGCATGACGCTCGTCATGCTGCTTGATAATTGGGCGCATACAAAGCGATACTTTAAAAGATTTTATGAGGTGATTGTTTTCGGAAACTCCAGGATAAACGTGGTGCCCTTGCCCTCCTTGCTTTCAAAGCGTATGTTGCCGTCCATTAGTTCCATGTAGCGTTTTACGATGTGCAGGCCAAGTCCCGTGCCTTGAATGTTAACGGCATTACCAGCCCTGTAAAATTTGGAAAAGAGATGCGGTTGAGCTTCGGCCGGGATTCCCATGCCTTCATCTCTTACGGTTAACATTGCGTCTTCGCCAGTCACCTCGGCTCGTACCCAAATTTGTTTTTCTTCGGGTGAATATTTGATGGCGTTTGACAAAAGGTTGAGCAATACGTTGCGCAATATTTTTTTGTCCTGGCAGAGGCTTGTGTCACCTTCAATGTGCAGATGAAGGGTTTGAAATTTTCGTTTTAGCAGACCGTCTATTTCGTCTGTTACATCTGTCAGAAATTCTTTCAGGTCAAACTCCGTGCTCCGCACGTCCACGTGGCCTTGTTCCAATTTTTCCAGTGAGAGAAAGTCATCTAAAATATTCGTTAGGTTTTTTACCGATGACTTTATGCGATCAATGTGCTTCATTCTTTTTGCGGCCTGCTCCGGTTCTGTATAGTGTTCCACCAGTGCCATGCTTGAAAGAATGGTGCTCAGCGGCGTCCGAAATTCGTGCGAAGCCATGGACACAAAGCGGCTTTTCATTTCGTTCAATTCCTTTTCGCGTTCCAAAGCCTGCGTCAGTTCATAGGTTCGTTCTCTTACCTTGTTTTCCAACTCTTCGTTTGCCCGGTGAAGTTCTTCTTCCACGGCTTTTCGCTTGGTAATGTCGCTGCGGATGGCAAGGTATTGATAAGGTTTTCCTTGCTCGTTCAAAAACGGAACAATGGTGGTATCTACCCAATAATAGCTGCCGTCCTTGGCTTTGTTTTTCAGTTCGCCGCGCCAGATTTTGCCGCTGGCAATGGTAACCCAGAGTTCGCGGATAAAAGCCTTTGAATGATAGCCCGAATTGATGATGCGATGATCTTGCCCGAGCAATTCTTCTTTGGAGTATTTGGAAATCCGGCAGAAGTTTTCGTTTACGTGTGTGATGATGCCTTTTTGGTTTGTAATGGCTACAATGGCTGCTTCGTCAAGTGCCTGTTTGTAATCAAAAACTTCTGTTTCACTTTTTTGAAGACGTTCTTCCAGGTGAGTTGTTAATTGCTCGATTTCGTTTTCAGCCTTTTTCCGGTTTGTAAGATCACGGGTTAGCTTACCAAATCCAATCAGCCGTCCTTCTTCATCAATAAGCGATGTGAAAACAACGTTTGCCCAAAACTGCGATCCATCTTTGCGCACCCGCAAGCCTTCGTCTTCAAACCGCCCTAGCTTCCGGGCTTCCCGAAGGTTTCGTTCCGGTTCGCCTTCGGTTTTTTCTTTGTCGGTATAAAAGACGGAAAAATGCTTGCCAATGATTTCGTCAGCGGTATAACCCTTTATTTGCTCGGCACCCTGGTTCCAACTGATGATGTGGCCTTGAGGATCAAGAATGATGATGGCGTAATCTTTTACGCTTTCTATCAAAATGCGATAGCTCTCCTGCTTTCTATGAAGTAATTTTTTCGGCATGTCGAAAGTTCCTTGTAAAATTTATAGCAGCAAAAACAAACGTCGAGTGGTCTGAACCTTTGTTAATTAAATATACAGTGAATCACAAAAATTGTTTGCTTCACGATTTCAAATTTGAGGTGTTTCAGCGTATTGCCGCGGGCAATGATGTAATGAACGTCTTACAGACTTGAAATGTACAAATCAATTTGAGAATGTCGTTTACGCAAAACGTCTTACTGACCACAAACAGGCTTCTCATTGACGGTCGTCTTTGAAAAGGGGGCGATGCGAAAAATAGATTTGTCTTGTCGACAAAAATCTCAACATTAAAAATTAAAACATGTCAACGAAAGCAATTACGCGGTCGTCACCTGTGCCATCTATTTTTGACGACTTCTTCAAACCCTGGAACCAATGGTTTGATGACGGTGGTTTGATTAATCGCGTATCAAACCTAGCTGCCGTCAACATCAAAGAGAGCGGCAATCATTACACCGTATCGCTGGCAGCACCCGGCATGAAAAAAGAAGACTTCAACATTGATGTGGACGGCAACATGCTTACCATCTCGTCTGAAAAAGAAGAAAGCACCGAGGACAAAGGCGACCGTTATACCCGCAAGGAGTATAGCTACAGCTCGTTCTCGCGCAGCTTTACCCTACCCGATGATGTGAAGCTGGAAACGATTGATGCACGCTACGAAAGCGGTGAGCTAAAAATTACACTACCCCGTAAAGAAGACACTAAAAAAACCACGGCAACCAAACGTATTGCCGTGAAGTGACGCAGCCGCCATCTGGTCTAAACGCCCTGTGAGCTGCCCCGCTGCTTCCCTGCGGCGGGGCTTTTGTCACCGCTTAAACACGATCGTATGAAATGGTCTGTCAAACTCGTTACCGTAAAAGGTATTACACTTTACCTGCACGATACGGAAACTGTTGGAAGGCTACAAACTAAAAGACATGCTGATGTACGATTACGATAGCCTTGATGCAAACATAACCGTAAACGAAGCCATCGACCTGTTACGGCGAAACCACAGCCGGTATTTTATTGTAATGGACAACGGCTTGCCGGTAGGCACTTTGGCCCGCATGGAGGTAATGAAAGCCTTGGCCAATAAGCAGTACGATACGGCGATTGGGACACTAATAAAGGACAACTTTGTAGCGTTAGACGGCGATAAACCTACGGCGGATGTGCTGCAAAAACTTTCGTCCAACGAAGAAAAAATATACTCGGTAATGGAAGAAGGCCACTTTGCCGGTGTCATAAATTTTCAGCGGTTGGTTGAATACATCCTGTTACACAAGACCGAGGAGAAGGATTTTGCGAAAGCTAAATCCCTGGTTGAATTGATTTAAAATTTTGTCACATGAAAAGTGATCTTCATCATCAGTCGGCAAGGTTACAATATTTCATGTACGAAGCCGAAAGCTGGGAAAGGCTGTTGGTTTTTTGCAAAGAAGAACTCGTGCATTTTAAAAACCGACTGGCTGAAACCATTGCGGACAATGAAGGAGAGTTCGTGTTGTTGGTTGCCGAAAAATTTCAGGAGGAATTTCTGGCGCAGGACAGAATCTTCTTTTGGTTATCGGATGAGTTAAAGAAGCAAACCAGGCTGCTGCAAAAAGATATGTATGTAGACGGCGAGCTTTTTCATGAACTCGTGCAGAATCAAATCAAGTTGCGAAGAGAAATAAAAAAAACAGAGGTCCTGTTTACAGAAACAAAAAACTGTTATGCGCTCTACCTTAACGAACGGTATGCGGTTGAAGCCGACTAACGCGAGTTCTTCTGCACGAGTGCTTTCTTGTCATTCAGCCAGGCTGTTGCAGCGTTCATTCTTTGTTTAAAAATTATCATGGAAAAGATATTTCACACGCTACCAATACTTCGCCTTCTCCCAAGGACCTGTTCCACTACGCACATTACTTCTACCTGGAAAGTATCCCATTAACCCTTATCAAAACCTTTTTATTGCAAGCGATTGATCCGGTCTGATTGCCGTCATTGATGATGAGGCGCCGTTACAAGGGTTCACATTGCGGCGTTGTTTTCATAGAACGAATGACCGTTTGCAATTCTGTTAACTCGCTAAAGGCTTTCCGTTTCACTGTTTAATGAGCGGAAGAAAGACCATTATCCTTGTGCCTTTGCCCAATTCGCTTTCAAGCTTTAGCTTGCCGCCAAGCAGATTCACGTAACGTTGCACAATGTGTAAACCCAACCCTGTGCCCTGAATGTTTTGCGCATTTTTGGCGCGGAAAAAGGTTTCGAAAAAGTGCCATTGGTCGGCGGCGCTGATGCCAATCCCTTCATCTTTTACCGTCAGTATCGTTTCTTTTTCCGTAGCTGCAGGTCTAACCAAATGGCGCCTTTTTCGGTAAACTTGAAAGCGTTACTCAGCAGGTTGATCACGATATTTTTCAACAGCTTCTTGTCACTTTCTACGTTTCTTTCACCGGTAAAAGAAACGTGTACCGTTTGTTTTTCTTTCTTCAAAAGGCTCACTTCATCCAACACATCAGCACAAAGCTGCTCCAGGTTAAAATCGGTTCGTTGCACCGCTACTTTTCCTTCTTCGAGTTTGCCCAGCGAGAGAAAATCATCGAGCAGGTTGTTGAGATGCTGGATGGCTTCTTTTATTTTCCCGTGTTTTGGCGGTTTGCCTGTTGCTCGGTAGTAGTATAGCGTTCAAGCAGGTAGATCGAGGAAAGAATGGTGCTCAGCGGCGTCCGAAATTCGTGCGAAGCCATGGACACAAAGCGGCTTTTCAGTTCGTTGAGCTGGTGTTCTTTTTCGAGAGCGTCTTTTAGGCTCTTCTCCGAATTTTTAATTTGACGAGGCTTTCCGAAAGATCTTTGTGTAAGTCGCTTTCTTCCGTAATGTCCATGGCCCATCCCCTAGGTAAACCTTGTCTTCTATTTCAACCGGAAACTTGACGACCTGGTAGGTGCGTTCAACGCCGTCCGGCGTGATGGCCCGCTCAATGATGGTTAGCGGTTGCCTCGATTGATATACGTTGTTGTTATTTTGAAGAAAAGGAGAAGGCACGGCCGTTGGAAAAACTTTCTTGAACGAAGTGCCAATGACTTCTTTTGAAAGGCCGTGGGTTTTCAGGTAAGACGGGTTCAGGTACTGGATGGTGCCGTTCTTGTCGGTGATCCACGACATAATGGGACTGTTCTCCATGAAGGTTTCAAACAGCATGCGTCCTTTGTACGACAATTGATTTAAATGTTCCTCTTCTTTTTTGCTTGTGATGTCCCTTACCAATCCACAAGCATGTGTTGTGTTTCCGCTTTTGTCTTTTACAAGAAAATAATTTGCTTCCAACCAAATTTCTTTCCCGCCAAGCGATGCAGTCTTTGCCTCATAAGTTGTCTTCTCGCCGTTTAATGTTTTTTGCAATGCCAGACTTACCTGTGCCTGTCTATATGCTGGCATTTTGTTTTGCTCATAGCGCTCAAAATTGCTTTTTTACAACACCGTTGAAAATGAGTTTGAAGGGCATAAACACTGATTTGTATCAGTCACCATTGCACGCTTCTTTCTTGTCTAATAAGAATCAGATTTGAGCGCGGCTGCCCAGCAAAAAATGAAAAATTTGAAATTATAAACGAGGGATGAATCCACGAACCTAAGCTCTTTTTGCTTCATTCGGCTTGATGACTATCAACGCTGTTTCTGAACTTTGTCATGTAATGCAACAACCGAACAAGTAGCTTTATCTTGCTCCATCCCTCTGAAATTTTTACCGCAATTCCCTCTTTGAAAAAGATTTTTCATTCTTCTAAAAAATAGTAAATGAAAAAGATTTTGGTTATAGAAGACAACAGGAAAATCCTGGAAGATACCACCGAAATCCTTGAACTATCGCATTACGAAGTTGCTACGGCATCCAACGGAAAAATAGGAGTAGAGCAGGCTTTAACGCAAAAGCCCGACCTCATTCTTTGCGACATCATGATGCCCGAATTGGACGGTTACGGCGTACTGCACATGGTACAAAAAAACCCGGATTTGCAAAACACACCGTTCATTTTTCTTACCGCAAAAACCGAAAAAGAAGAAATGCGAAAAGGCATGTCCCTTGGCGCCGATGATTACATTACCAAGCCGTTTGACCCCACCGACTTGCTCAACGCCATTGAAGGACGGTTAAAAAAGGCGAACCTTATTAAAGAGCGAATTTCCGGTAGATTAAACGGCGTCAATCAACTTATTTCCATCGCAGGCGGTGAAAAAGCCTTGCATGATTTTGTAGAAGGCCGGCACGTAAATTTGTATAAAAAAAAGCAACGCATTTACAACGAAGGAAATCATCCCATTCATATTTATTTCGTGCTGAAGGGAAAGGTGAAAATTTACAAAACCAACGACGAAGGCAAAGAATTGATTGTTCGCATAGCCAGTGAGGGTGATTTTTTTGGCTATACGGCATTGCTTGAAAATTCGGTTTACAAGGAGAATGCGGACGCCATTGAGGATTCCAAAATTGTTGGCATGCCAAGAAGAGAGTTTGAAGAACTCATGAACGCAAATCCGGAGGTTTCCCGCAGGTTTGTCCGGCTGTTGGCTTCTGATGTTGCCGAAAAAGAAGATCAACTGATTCGCGTAGCATACAATTCACTTCGAAAAAAAGTAGCCGATGCTTTGCTGACGGTTTATAAAACATACAAAGACAATCCCGGTAAACCCATTAGCCTAAGCCGGGAAAACCTGGCGGCAGTTGCCGGCACCGCTACCGAATCGCTCATTCGAACACTGACCGACTTTCGGACCGAAACGTTAATTGAGATAACCGACGGAAAAATCACCATTTTGGATGCTGAAAAATTGGAAAAGATGCTGAATTAGCTGCTTTCTAAAAATCACCTTCTTTGATGAAAACTTTGTTCAGCTAACGGTATAACTGGCAATGCTATTCTGTTGCTAGCCAAAAATAACTTTCAATTCTCACTGACGTCAATCAATCCTTCTCCTGACCATTTTCATTTCCAATCAGCCGTAAAATGCCAAGATTTGATAATGCAACAAATGGCTACACAAAAGCAAACCTGGAAGGTCTTTTTAACGCAGTCCGGCGAGATTTCTTCCTTTACCGGCCGCTTCTTTCACCAAGTGCATAAAAAACGATTCGAAGCGGTTGAATTTATCAAGCAATGTTTTGTCATCGGTTATCAATCATAGCCACTCATTGGCCTTACGGGCTTTATTATGGGTCTTGTGCTCACCATTCAACTCCGGCCTGCGCTTATTGAATACGGCGTTAAATCGCAACTCTTTGTTTCGGGGCTATTTTAAAAAACAGAAAAAGCAAAAGAAAGAACATCCGGCAACAACATCCTTATACAGCATTCCACTGGCAAAAGACTACGGACACAACCATCAGCAAGACAGTATATGAACGGGTTAACGATAATAATTTACCAAGGCAGGAACTGTTACGATACTTGAACAGAGCATAGCAGAAAAATTTCAGCGGTGATCGCAATCTCAAAAATTGGTCCATAGCCCCAATCCGTCAATAATTGTTTGAATAAAAAAATGCGTAAAGCTTTTAAATCAAAAAGCATTCTTAACCATCACACCACTTCTGGCTTAACTGGTTTGTTCAGGACAGTTGAAGATTTTTCCACTACGCTGCGATACTTCATCCAATCAATTTCGTTTTCGCTTTTAGCAATGATAACGGTGGCAATGCTGTTGCCCATAAAATTGATGACGGCCCTGCCTTCGCTCATAAACCGATCTACGCCAATCAACAAGGCAAGACCTTCCAGCGGAATCACTTTTAATGCTGACAGTGTTGATGCCAGCACAATAAAACCACTGCCCGTTACGCCGGCAGCGCCCTTGCTTGTAAGCAATAAAATACCGATAACGGTAAGCTGTTGGCCAAGTGAAAGATCAACGCCGAAGACCTGTGCCAAAAAAATAACGCTCATGCTCAGGTAAATCGTGGTGCCGTCTAAATTAAAACTGTAACCCGTTGGAACAACCAATCCCACCACTTCCTTCTCGCAGCCGGCCGCTACCAATTTTTGCATCAGTGATGGCAGTACGGCTTCGCTGCTGCTGGCGCCCAGCACAATCAAAATTTCTTCCTTGATGTAGCCAAGCAACTTCCACAAACTGATTTTGTAATAGCGGCAGATAAGATTCAGCACAACGAAGATGAAAAGAAGGCTGGTGAGATAAAAAGTTAGCAAGAGTTTGCCAAGGACAAGTAGGGTTGAAAAACCAAACTTTCCAATGGTGTAAGCCATTCCGCCAAACGCACCCAACGGGCTAAAACGCATGATTATCTTTAGCACGTTGAAGAGTACTTTGTTGATCTTCTCGAACGTCAGCAAGAGGCCGTGGCCTGCATTCCCCAGCATTTTTAGGCCGATGGCAAACAAAACGCTGAAAAACAGGATTTGCAAAATATCGCCTTTGGCAAAAGCTTCCACAACGTTTGCCGGAACGATGTGTGAAAAGAATTCGCCCCAGTCAATATTGTTTGCCTGCTGCGAGATATCTGTGATTTGTTTGCTGGCCGTTTGGGGGGCCGCAATGCCGGCGCCGGGTTTTACAAGATTGGCAACCAGCAATCCGATAAGCAGTGCAAGCGTGGTGACGATTTCAAAATAAATGAGTGCCTTCAGGCCAATGCGACCCACCTTTTTCAAGTTGCCGGCACCGGCAATGCCCGACACGATGGTGAAAAAAATCACCGGCGCTATCACCATCTTGATGGCGTTGATGAAGGTTTCGCTGAGGAGTTTTGCCGTTGGTGCAAAATGCGGGAAGGCCCAGCCAACAAGCACTCCCGCAAGAATGCCAACGAGCACCTGCACGTATAAAATTTTTAAAAACTTCATCGTCTGATTTTTGAAAACAACATCACCTATCGCCCTTGCACCAACCACCGCAACCTCAGTTGATGATTGCGTTTTTTCTGTTGCCAAAAAGATTCAAATTTTTAAGCAGCCAATTGATAAAGAAACGTTCTCACTTGATCTCGATACCGTTCGTTACAAAAGAAATACCGAAGGCCGATTCAATCATGACCGTTTGAATGAGGGGCTCGATGCCACTTTTTGTTGCGCCCCATTTGACAACGAAATTTGCACCCGCACCGCCTTCCGACTCAACACGTTCAACAACAAATTCCACAGAGCTCATTGACCTTACAATCACCGGCGAAGGCAGGTAATGTTTTAATATTTCGCCTTGCGAGCCGTAATAAACAACATCGGTAACATAGAAGCTATCCACGGAACTGGTATTGCGAACGCTTAAGGTAACGCCCAGGTTTATCGTTGTCGTGCCGTCTTCGGTATAAATGTGCGAGTAAACCGGAACGTAAACGGAATGTTTGTCGGCTAAAGCGGCGGTATCAAGGGATACATAATGATAGACCCTGCTGGGCAAACCGGTTTTTGTTTTGTTGTGATGCTGGCAGGCAAACAAGGCCAACAGGCAGAGCATCGCAAACGTTTGTTTTGTTTTTTTCATTGACGTGTGCAACGGTTTTATAAATAAGAGCCAATTTCTTCCTCTATCGTTTCTCTTATTAAACGAAAATAAGCAGACTCTGAGAGATAAATCTCCTTGTCTTCGCTCTGGAAATTTTAGGTTTCAAAGCGGCGAATGAAATTTGACGGAGAGAAAAGGTTTCCGCAATCTTCTTGTTAGCGACTGTGGAATGACTTTTTAAGGCTGTATTGGAATTTGTTTCGTTCGCTACTTTCTTCAGGGCGTTCCGGTAAAACAAGTAATCAATTGCAATGGCTAAAAATCACGCATCTATTTACAGTGCCCTTGTGGCAGACGTACTGATTGCCGTTACAAAGTTTTTTGCCGGTGCTTACACGCAAAGTTCTTCCATGATTGCCGAAGGCATTCATTCGCTGGTGGACACGACCAATCAACTGCTGCTTTTATACGGCTTGAAGAGAAGCAAGAAACCGCCGGACAAACGGCGTCCGTTCGGTTATGGAAAAGAGTTGTACTTCTGGTCATTCATTGTTTGCATCTTGATTTTTGGTTTGGGTGGAGGCTTGTCCATTTACCAGGGCATTGTTCACATTCTTCATCCCGAGCCGCTTAAGAATATTAGATGGAATTATGCCGTGCTTGGTTTTTCGTTTTTCTTCGACGGCTTGTCTTTTGTTATTGCGGCAAGAGAATTCAACAAAACAAGAGGCGAACTTTCTTTCTGGCGGGCCATCGTAACGAGCAAAGACCCGCCGAGCTTTTTGGTATTGTTTGAAGACGGCGCTGCCGTTCTCGGCCTCGTGGTTGTTTTTATTTTAATGGTCTGTAATCACGCTTTTCATTTGCCGGTCTTGGACGGTGTTGCGTCCTTGCTTGTTGGCTTGATTCTCGTTTTTGTTTCGCTGATTTTAGCAAGAGAAAGCCGCAGCCTTTTGATGGGTGAGGGCATTGCACCGGAGACACAGAAGAAAATAAAAATATTGGTAGAAAAAGACGAAGCGGTGATGAAAGTGAGCAATATCCTTTCCACGTATCAATCGCCGGAAGAAGTAATCTTGATGCTCATCGTTCAGTTTAAGCCCAACCTTGATACCGAAGATATTACCGACGCCATTGCGAGAATCGAAAACACCATAAAAGAAAAATTCGACCGTGTGGAATTCATTTTGATACAACCGCAGGCCAAATCGCTTCCGTAAGAAATGTGAAGCAAGAAGAATATCGCCGGAAGAAAGTTTTTGGTTTGCCTCTGCACAACAACATAAGCAGAGAATATTATTCGTTGTTGTATAAACGCAGTTCTTCATTATAAAAAAGCAATTCCAATAAGTGCGGTGTACAAACGAAATACAACTTGCCCGTTCCTAAACAAGATAATTCTTTAGTTTTGCTCCGCGGATTGCAAAGGGTGAAGAAGGTTTCTTGTTCTTATTCTTTTTCTTTGCCTTCAATCCAACGTATTTTTCTATTATTGAGAAACTTAGGAGAGGTGCCAGAGCGGTCGAATGGGACGGTCTCGAAAACCGTTGTATGGGCAACTGTACCGAGGGTTCGAATCCCTCCTTCTCCGCAGCAAAGCCCAAAATCTGTAAACTTTTGTTACGGGTTTTGGGTTTTACATTTACTATTCCGCTGCAAATCAGATGGACGACTGACTTTACTCAGTTCCATCGTCTGCTCTAAAGCTACCTTTGTGTCTCTTTATGATTCGGCAAGTAGCGGCCATATTTCTTTTGTTCTCCTTTGCTCTGCAGGTTTTCAACCGCAGCATCATTGTGCTGGACTATTTTGCCAACACCGCTTCCTTTGCGAAGAACTGTGAAAACAAGGCAAGGCCGATGCTGCATTGCAACGGCAAATGTCAGATGATGAAGAAGCTGAAGGAAGAAGAAAAGAGCGACCAACAGAACCCCGAACACAAAAGCGAAAACAAGAACGAAATTGTCTCGTCCAAATCGTTTTTTACTACAGTGTCTGCTAAGAAAGCAAGCCTTCCAAAAGTTTTTATAGCTTATCATTCCACACTCTTTCCGCAACCCTCTGCTGCAGATGTCTTTCACCCTCCGGCCGTTGTTTGATCAATTCATTTCATTTTCCGTTCGGTTAAGCCATCCTCTTTACCGCAGAAACTTGTGGTAAACAAGCCGTGCCTGCATTTTTCGATTGATTAAACAACTTCAACCTATGTTTCGCTTTATAAAACAAACGCTATTGGCGGTGTTTCTTTTTACCGCAGCAAGCGCACATTCACAAACCATTGTCAAAGGAAAAATCATTGACGCCGCCACCAAAGAGCCTGTTATCGGCGCAAGCATTCATTGTACAAAAGAAGGCTGCAATTGTGGTTGTGCTACCAACGCTTTGGGCGAATTTGAAATGCGCTGCAAAGATTGCCAAACCTTGTCAGTTAGCTACGTAGGTTACGCACCGCAAACTTTTGCCGTATCCGATAAACTGTACCTCGTGGCGCTCAACGCTTCTTCATCACTATTGCAAACAGTAGTGCTTACTGCCAATCGCGGCGAAGGCGGAAAACGTTCCGAAGCGCCGGTAGCCATCACCACTATTAGCAACAAAATTCTTCAGGACGCAAAACCCACCACCGTTGACCAGGTACTGAACAAGGTGAGCGGCGTAAACATGATCAATCTTGGCAACGAGCAGCACGAAATGAGCATTCGGCAACCAATGACGACAAAGAGTTTGTTTTTGTATTTGGAAGACGGCATTCCTATTCGCACATCGGGCCTTTACAACCACAACGCTTTGCTGGAAATGAACGCGGCCGCAACCAAAAGCATCGAAGTCATAAAAGGCCCTTCTTCATCACTTTACGGCAGCGAAGCCGTCGGCGGCGTGGTGAACTTCATTACGGCTGCGCCAACGGCCGTTCCCGTTTTGAAATTTTCTGCGCAAGGCAGCAACATCGGCTACAAAAGAACCGACTTAATGAGCAGCATTTCGAGCGGTAAGTGGGGCTTTTTGCTGAGTGGTTATTATGCCGACAGAAAGAACAGCTTTTTGGATTACAGTGATTTTCACAAAGGCACGTTTACGGCAAGAGTTGATTACCGCTTCTCGGACAAAACAGCGCTGACGAACAGCCTCACGTATTTGAATTATTACAGCGACATGGCTGGCGGCATTGACAGCGCCATGTTTGCCAGCAAGACTTTTTCCAACCCGCAAACCTTTACGTACCGCAAGGTAGATGCGCTGCGGTATCATTCTACTTTGACACAGGTTTGGAGTGATAACAGCAAAACAACGCTGACAGCTTTGTACCGTGACAATACCATCGGTCAAAACCCCGCTTACCGCGTGAAGGACGATTACAAAAAGCTGAACGGCGTTTATGTGGGTAAAAAAGATTTAGCGCACGGCGAAATCAACGCGAGTTCTTTTCATTCTTATTCCTTCATTGCGCAGCACCGGCAAAACATTGCGTGGAAAAAAGCGGTTGTCATCGGCGGATTGAACGTTGATTTAAGTCCGTCAACTTATGGTGCCAATTACATCCGCATAAAAAAAGATACGCTGACAAAAAAATACGTGGGCTATCAAAATGCCGATAGCGTGCTGACGAATTATGCCACGAAATTGAACAACTATGCGGCCTTTCTAAATTTTGAATTCAATCCTTTGGAAAAGCTTCGCGTGGTGGCATCATTGCGCTACGATTATTTTCATTACGGCTTCGACAACCATTTAAAGCCATCTGCTTTTAGCGGTTCGCCGGACACGATAAATAATTTCGGACGTGTGAGTCCGAAGCTTGGCTTTACGTACAACTTCTCTAAAAGAACCGGTGTTTACGCCAATTATTCCGAAGGCTTTGTGCCGCCGCAAGTCACCGATCTTTACACGGGTGTGAAAGTGCCCAACCTGGATCCTTCCGTCTTTTACAATTACGAAGTGGGCGGCTGGATGGAGATTGTCAAAAACCATTTGTCACTTGATGTTAGCGCATACCGCTTAAGAGGCACCAACGAAGTGATATCGGTAAAGCTTGACGACGGTTCCTTTGCCAACGAAAATGCGGGAAGAACCTTGCATCAAGGCATTGAACTTGGCGTGAACGCAACGTTTGTCAAAGACCTTTCGTTTCGTTTAAGCGGTGCATACAGCAAACACCGGTTTGTTGATTACGTTGAAAAAGGCATCAATTACAACGGCAACGAAATGGCCAACGCACCGCACTGGATTTACAACGCCGAACTTTGGTACAAACCTTCGTTTGCAAAAGGCTTGCGCATGGGTGCGGAACTGCAACACGTAGGCGGCTACTTTATTGACCCGCAGAATACTGCAAAATACAACGGCTACAATACGCTCAATCTTCGCGTGGGTTATACTGCAAAAGGTTTTGACGTGTGGCTGAACGTGCTGAACGCAACGGACAATTATTATTCTTACATCACGTCGAAAAGTTCTTTCGGTTACAGTTATCAACCGGCCGAGCCACGCAATTTCAACCTTGGTGTGTCCTATGATTTTGCAAACCTTTTTAAGAAGAAATAATGAAACGATTTCTTTCCATCATCTTCCTTGCTGTTTGTTTTGCCGCCTGCAAAAGCAGCCAAGAGAAAACAATAATCACGGCAAACGAAGCGGTGCAAATTGATGCTGCGCCTGGCGAATGCCCTTACCTCACAAAAGACAACAAAGGCAACGCGGTGCTGAGTTGGGTGCGTATGATTAACGACAGCACAACCGCTTTTTGTTATGCAATAAGCAGGGATGGGAAAACATTCTCTTCACCAATTGTTATTCCCAACAGCGGCAACATTCAACCGCACGGTGAGAACCTTCCGAAAATTGTTTTCAAACCTTCGGGTGAAATCATTGCGCTGTGGGGAACAAAAAGTACCGGCGCAAAAAACAAATACGCGGGACTGGTTTCGTACACACAATCCTTTGACGGCGGCAAAACCTGGACAGAGATAAAGCCCTTGGTAAGCGATACCGCCGGCTATGACCAACGTTATTATGACGTGGCGCTTCTGTCCAACGGTGAAGCGGGCATCATTTGGCTGGACAATCGTAAAACGATAAGCAAAGAAGGTTCGGCTTTATACTTTGCCAGCACAGATGGAAAAAACGGTTTTGGCGGCGGACAATTAATCAGTCAACCTTGTTGCCAGTGCTGCCGCACAAGTTTATACGTAGATGCAAACGGCGGTATTCATGCTTTGTATCGCGGCATTATACAAGACAGCATTCGCGATATGGTGCACATCGTTTCCACCGACGGAGGCGAAACATTTTCCGCGCCAAAAAGAATCAACGAAGACAAATGGGTGTTGAATGCCTGTCCGCACACAGGCCCGGCAATGACAGAGAACAAAAACGGCCTTCATTTCACCTGGTTCACCGGCGCAAAAGACAAAGGTTGCTATTACATCAAAACAACCGACAACGGCAAAAGCTTTGTTGCACGCGACAGCGTAAGCGCAGCCGGTTCGCATCCGCAAATTGCATCGTTGAAGAACGGCGAGTTGCTGATTGTTTGGGATGAAACACACGTGAACGGTAATAAAGCCGTCAAGCAAATTGGCATTCAGAGACGAAATGCCGAAGGTAAAAACGAAGGCAAAAATTACCTCACGGCATCAGCGGTAAACGCAAGTTATCCCGTTGTGGCGCCGTTAAACGAAGCCGCTTCGATTGTTGCGTATTCAACGGCCAAAGCCGGGAAGAACTTTGTAACGTATCAAGTCATCAGCCTTAATTGAAACAAGCAAACAAAGCAGTGTTTTGCAGCTTTCTCTTTCATTCGGCTGAAATAGCAAACGCAGTTTGACTAAGAATGGCATACACAGTGTATGATGAATTTTAGAAAGTGAGCAGCTTCGTTTTTTCAAATGGCTCCCGGTAAGTGACAAAGCATCCTTTGCGAAAGGAATAAAAGTTTGGTTTGTTTAGTGTCCTCCTAAGAACTTTTTGCCGGTTGGGCAAAGCTCCAGCAAAACGCAATGTTTGCAGTTGGGGCGAAAGTGAAAACAAACCTTCTGTCCGTGACGCATCATTACCTGGTGATGATCGTAAACGTCCTGCGCGGTAAAAGAAGGCGGCAGTAAATTTTCAAGTACGCGGTTGGCTTTTGCTTCGCCTATCTTTTCTTCAATGATGCCGAGCCGAACGGCTACGCGAAAGTGATGCGAATCAACCGGCAAAGCCTTTGCCCGCAAGGTGCTGAACGACAGGATGCAAGCCGCCGCAAACATTTTGAAAAAAGATTAATGACCGGAGTCGCGCTTTCTTTATGGGAGCCTTTTGCGCCGAGTAAATGGATGGGAAAAGAACGGTTCGCCATCGGGGAAATTCCCCTCTTTTTTGACTGTGCAAACAAGACATTTGTATTGATTTTAGAAACGAGAATTCTTTTAGCGGGTGCGCCGGTTCGGGAATGAAGCAAGAAAACATTTTGGAGCGGTTGCCACGAATAAGCGCTGCCAAGGATACAGAGAATGGTTTTACGCAGCGCAATTAAAGTTTTGGAAGTGCTGATTAATTATATTAACTTTTTGCTACATTTCTCACCTTTAAACTAACCTTTATGGCTTTCAACGCAAAACTCAAAATTGGCGGCAAAGACAACATTGACGTTATCCGGTGCAATTATGCCCTGCACAGAGATGTTGATTCAAAGGGCCGTCCTTCTTCCGGCGTTTACGGCGGAACCGTTAACCTTTCGGTCGAATCAACTGATGATACCTCCATCATCGAATCCATGGTAAACCAGTACAAACCCGTGGACGGCACCGTTACTTTTAAAAAAGGTGACGAAGACGCCAAAATGAAAGAACTGACTTGGGAAAAAGGCTATGTCATCCGCTTTCAGGAAGGCATCGACATCACGGGCACACAACCCATGCTGATTGACTTCACCATCTCCGCCGAAAAAATCAAGATCGGCAACGCCGAGCACAAGAACGAATGGCCTAAGTAATTACCGCTTCATTATCTTTTTAAGGAAATGTTTCCCTGCAAACATTCCGTTCCTTATCAACCGGCTACTGCAAACCCTCCGTACATCCATCGCCTCAACCCATGAACCTACTTCTTGGTACAATGCCCGCCCTTTAAAACCTGTAGCGAAACATTTCCGCTTTAACGCCATCCGCTCACGCTAATCTTTTGGCTTATGGAACAGCAGGTTATTGCCGACATTGAAATTGAAGACGAGAAAATTGATTATTACAGTTCCATCGTCATTCGTCAACAGTTTAATGCGCACCATGAGTTTGCCATACGCATTCGGTACGATGTGCTGGAGAGGATTGGTGCGTTTACCTTGAAAACGGCGCAAAAAAAGATCGGTAAACTTGCCATAATCAAGCTGATTAAGGCAGGCAACCTGGAGCCGGCCTACGAGTTCAGAGGATTGATTTGTGAAATCAGCATGGAGCAATCCGACAATTTTACCAGTCATCTCGTACTAAAGGGATACAGTCCCACCATCCTGCTCGAAAACGGTCCGCACCTGCTTTCATTCTATAAAAAAGGATTGCAGCAGATCGTGCAGCAAATCACGCAGCCCCTGTCACAAAGTTGCCGCGTAAACGTAAAGCCGCAATACAAATCGTCGCTCAAATACATTTGTCAATACCGCGAAAGCACCTTTCATTTTTTAAACCGCCTTTCGTCCGAATACGGCGAGTGGTGCTATTACAACGGCATTGATTTGTTTTTCGGCAAGCCTTCCTCTCCACCCAACATTGAAATCACCTACGGCGCCGACGTACATCAACTGCAACTGAAGTTGCGGATATTGCCGTTAGCCTTTAGCAGTTACGCTTATGTGTCCAAGGACGACAAATTCATTAGCGCCAAAGCACCTTCCAGTGTGGATGGCTTGGATGAATATGCGCACCATGCTTTGCAGGAATCGAATAAGGTGTTTTCAGAGCCGGTAAGTTTTCCCGTTCGCCAGCGGGTGGAAAGTAAAGGGGATTTGGACGGCTTTGTAAAAAAACAAAAGGCGGCAATGGCCGCCGACCTTGAAGTATTATCCGGCAGCAGCGACAATCCTTCTATTTGCATCGGCGCCGTTGCCGATGTAAAAGCTTCCACGCGGGAGAACAATGCGCTAAGCCAGGAGGCATACGGAAAATTTCTCATCACCAACATTGAACATCACCTGACCGAGAACAAGCGGTACTACAACAATTTTGAAGGCATTCCGGCCGGCGTGGAAAACATCCCGGTAAAGAACGTGATCATGCCGATAGCCGAACCGCAAATTGCCACGGTGGTGGACAATGCTGATCCTGACAATTCAGGCCGTATAAAGGTGCAGATGCTGTGGCAAAAAGAAAGCAACGGCATGACTGACTGGCTGCGGGTAATGACCTCTGATGCGGGCAGCAGCGATCAGGTTTCAAAGAACCGGGGCTTTATGTTTATCCCTGAAATTGGTGATCAGGTTTTGGTTTGTTTTCGTTACAATGATCCGGACAGACCGTTTGTGTTGGGAAGCATTTATCATGGGAAGACAGGTGCTGGTGGCGGAACAGATAATAATAAGAAAAGTTTAAGCAGCAGGAGCGGCCATGTGATAGAGTTAGATGATACCCAAGGTAAAGAAAAAATTACGATTACAGACAAAAAGAAGAATACGATTATTATTGACACACTCGCAGATTCAATCACCATTAATGCAAATAGTGATATTGAAATGAATGCTCCTTCAATAACAATGAATGCAACAACAATAACGATGCTTGCAAAAGGAGCAATTACTATGAATGCAGGTGCGGCGATAGAAGGGGCGGCGGGAACGATGGTGACGTTTGGTGCTGGTGTTTCTACGTCTTTGACTTCCGTAAGAGATACCATTATACTCGCTGGGAAAATGCTTTCTGCATCAGGAGGCAAGAACGCAAAGTTTTCTTCCGGTGCTGGAGCCAATATTGAATTGCAAGCGAAAGGTGAGGCTACATTCAATAGCTCAAAAAAAATGGATATAACATCTAAGCAATCTACTATATCGGGCAGTGAGAAAGCTACGCTAAAAGCAGATAAGACAGTCGTCGAGGGTTCCTCGAAAGCTGTTGTTAAGGGCAGTCAGGTAGATATTAGCTGAAGTAAATCTTAACAAAATGGCAAAAGATGACGCAATGGTCGTAGAAGGCGCATCCATGAAATGTACTATGGGTGATAAAAGCACTACACTTAAAGTGAGTAGTAACTCTAAGTATAAAATTAATGGGAAGCTGGCAGCTACAATGATGGACATGATGCCTGGTGCAAATCTTTTTCCTCCTGTAGCAACCTTCGGAACTTGCAAGCCTTATAAAGCACTTCCGCCTCCCGGATGTCTTTGCACCCCCATTCCGGCTGGCCCATGGATGAAAGCTTTCACAAAAAAGAAGATAGGAGGCAAGCCGGCTATTAAAGGTGATGCTTGCTTGATGTGCACTAGGGGTGGCGGAACAATAACCTTCGAAGATTCCGGACAATAAAAGAAGTATATGTCAGATAGGGCAGAAGATAAAAAAAATAAAATTATCTGTACGTTTTGTGACGAAGAGCATATTAAAAATCCTGCCTTTGAGGGGCAAGGAACTCATATAGGGAATAGTCAAAATCTAGCAAAAGTGCTAATGAAGGAATATTATGGCAATCAACCACAAAGAAATCATCCCCTATCGATGCCGAAAGGTATAGGCTCCTGTGCCCAAGCGCATCATTTAATTTGTTGTGAAAGTATGGATGATGATGATTGGGCTGAGATTTGCTCCAATTATGGGTATAATATTAATTGTAAAGAGAACGGCATCTTTTTACCTGCAGACATGGGTATTGCCTGCCAATTATATATTCCATTGCATCGAGGGAATCATTCCGCTACAGAAACAGACGAAAGTGTAATTTATGTTGAAGCTGTAAGGAACAATCTGGAAACAATTAAGAAGGAGGCACTTAAAAAAAAGAACGAATTCTGTAAAGGTCAAAGAGACATTATATCAGAATTCAAACAAAAAAGTAAGAAAATATGGTCTAAAGTTGAAAAATTCGTATGGACACTAACATATGATGGCCGAGACTATTCGGGTGGCCCAAGGGGTTGTTTAGGAGAAAAAAGCCTGAGAAAAAAAAGGGAAGTTGATAAAGCCGATGCAAAATGTACTTTAGGAAGGAAACATAATCTAATAATAGAAGGTACTTACTATATAGAACAATCAAACTAAAGATAATGTTTATGAACAAAGAGTTTTGTTATTATAGAGTGCATAGAAATGGCGACAATTCCATTCCGTTGTTAGCATCTGATACAGGAAACCCGCGTTATCTGTATCAAGAAGACCGCATTGAGAGCCCTCAAATAATGTTGTTTAGATTAGGAAAGCCTGTGCCTAAAAAACCTAAAATGGCAGATTATCTATCTGCGCCTAGTTCAATAGTTTCAAAAAAAATAGCGGATGTGTTGATGCCCCTAAAAATTGAAGGAATACAGTTGTTGCCTGCAAGAATACGCGGAAAAAATGATCAACTATTTATAGATTACTGGGCAATTCACATTTACCATAACTTAAAATGTATTGATGCAGAGCGATCGGATTGTACAATTGAAAGCTCTGGTCTTGAAGATGTAAAAAAAATTTTTTTGGATAAAAAAATACTTGGCGCGATGCCCTTAGAAAAGCGCCTTGTTTTCCGTTTGGGAGAAGATAGCGCTTATCAACTATTTCATTCTTCTGTAGTCGAAGCCATTATAGCAGTAAATCCTGACGGCGTCAAGTTTACTAATATTGAAGATTGGCATGAAGGAAGTTTTTTTGATAATTAAACAAAGAAAATGGCTGTTTGGAGATTAGAATCGGACACCAATTTCACCGAGTTTTCTTTTCCTCTCGAAGAGGACCAAAACTTCTTCCGCCAATTAGTCAAAGAAAGTTTTGACGAGGCCAAACCTCTTTCTTCTAAGTGGCGTCCCCTGCACTTGCTAAGGGGTGAACCCAGGAAACACCCTGATTTTTTTGAGATAGACGATACCGGCGTAATAGCAGTGAGTTCAAAGTCGTTGCATTTTTTGCGTGATTTTTTGAACGCTAAAATAGAAACATTGCCGATTGAGACCGATGCTGGCCGATATTATGCGCTTAACGTTTTGAACTTTGTTGACTGTTTAAATAAGAGGGATTCTGATTGTGTAGCAACAAAAGAAGGGCTCATTGTAAATTATTCTTTGTTGGAGTTCGATCCCGAAAAGCTAGGACATCACTCAATTTTTAAAATACCGGAACTGCCTTATCAGACATTCGTTTCCGACGATATTCAGGAGCAATGCGAAGAAGAAAACCTGCAAGGCTTGTTATTTGATGCTGAAGTAAATTTAGTTTGGTACCCCGAGTAAGCACGCATTATTCGTTAGTATGAACGAGCAAGTTAACCTTCGGTTTCCGCTAATAAGCATCAAAAGTGTAAAGCCGCTTTTGAGCCAAGGCCCAAAAGTGTTTGCCTACCAAATAGAAGCGTTAACCGAAGACGGAAATTCGATAAGCATTTATGAAAATAAAGGTTTGGACCTGCGAGAATACATAGGGGCAAAAATGGAATGTCTGCTGGAAATTACCCGTGGAGAACTCAACTACAAAAAGGAGCTAAGTGCGATGCCTGAGAACGCCCTTGTTTTTAAATACCTGTGGATAAGGAGGCTACATGAATTTTTCCCAGAATTAATGAAAATTCGTGAAAGTTTAAGTGGTGCTAATAATAAGGAGGAAGTTTCTCTTAAAAGGCAGTTTGAAACAGCGGCTAATACCCTGTTTACCGAGTGGGGATTAAACGGCTTGGGCGTGGAAATTTACCAAGATAAGCCACTGCTAAGTTGTGCTGATGGTTTTTACTTGTTAAATGAATATGAGTTCGAAGATGAAATTGATGCGTTGGAATTAGGACAGGAAGTGTATATAAAAATCGAAGAGGCTTTTCTCCGGGGCATTCGCCCCTGCGCGACTCTTGTCAAACCAGGTCTTAAACAAGAACGAGCACAAGAGAAGCAAAAAGAAGAGTGTGAACCAAAAAAAAGAAGACTCTTATTCTAATTTTCGTTTTGTAAAATGTTGTCGTTGTCCATCTTCTTTTCAAAACAAAGTAACCTTTAAACCAAAACCATGTCAACCCACTTCCTCACCGTCCACGGCTGCATCACCCAAGAAAAATACATCAAGGGCCGCACCTTGTCCGAACTTGAGAGCATCCTTGGTTTTCACGCAGGCCGTTTGGCGCAGGGTGCTACCGTGGCCGCTTTACTGCAAGTGCCCAGCAAAAGCCAATTCAATCTACTTGGCTACACGCAAGTGGCGGAGCACAAAATCAACCAGCAAACATTTAAAGGATTGGATACTGATAAGCTGAAAGACTTACTGCTCGGCGAAACCTTCACAACCGTTGGTGTAAACCGCCTCGTGAAAGTGCTTGCCAAAACAAATCATTCAAAAGAAATGAACGATGACGAACAATATCCGCCCGGCTGGGGCGTACCGCAATGGAAACTCACCGCCGAAATGCCCGCGCAAGTGATTGCCGACCTTAACCCTGGCGAACGATACATCTAAATCAAAACCTTCTTCAATACCAAATCATACAAAATGCCCATTGACGGTTTCGATACACAAATCTCATGGTCGGGGTTTACAAAGGTGACGACGAAGCCGCGGAATTTTGACGGTGATGCTTACACGTATGCCACTTTTCAAAGCGATGTAAAACCGGCGCGGGGAGAAGGCAAAACAATCGTAGTAAAAAGTGCTGACGTTGCCGTTCGCCTGAACGCAAGACAATCCTGGGCTGTTGATGGCAAACTAACAGATGATTTGCTGACGCACGAACAAGGCCATTATAACATTACGGCCTTGGGTGCACGGGAATTTTATACCGCCTTGCTCAAGTTGAAAGCAAAAGATCCCAAATCGCTCGGCGATGCCATCCAGGATTTGAACGATAAATGGGAGAAGAAGATTGATACCTTAAATAAACGCTATGATGAAAAAACAGACCACAGCAAAGTGAAAGCCGAACAGGAAAAATGGAACAAAGCCATCGCCGCTGAGAAACAAAAGGCCGATGGCAGTCTTGATAACCTGCCGCAGTAAAATTTTACAAAAACGTATCCGTCCCCAGCACACTGTTCAAACTACTTTCCTCGTCGGCGAAACGTATCGTGCGAGCTTCGTTCCGCAAGTCAAATTCGGTTACAACGTCAAGGTGTACGGGTAGGAAATGATCAATCAATGCTTCCAGCAATTTTTCTTTTTGTCCGCCCGGCATAAACTGCTGAAATACGTCTCCGCTAACCGGGCCAATCTTCACCAGAATTTCATCAACGCCTTCATCATAAACTTCATTGCCGGTTGTAAGGGTTACACCCAACACACTGTCACCCATAATGGATAAAATCGGCTCTGCCGGATGAAAAGGCTGCTGACGTCTCAAGCGAACTTGCACCGGTAAATCCAGCATCATCTCCATGATCGTTTCTACTGCGGGATGGTTATCACGCAAGTGATGAAGAATCGGAATGAGGTGGAGAAACAAATTGGCCTGCTGTGCATTGAGGTGTTCAAAAATTTGCCAATTCGCTTTAAAGATGTTTACTAGTTCATCGTACTGACTTCGCTTGTCAAGACGATTTTCATAAAAAGCGGCCTGTGTACGCAAGTAGTTAATAGCGGCTTCAAAAGGAATAAAAAATTTTCTTGCTTCCTGCTCTTCTTCCTTGCGCCGCTTGATGGCTTTGATTACTTCCTTTAGCGTGGCTGCCGACTTGTGTGCCGTCGGGTGATGAAACAAGCCCTCGGGTAGCATGTCGTAAAAACCTTCTTTCGGCGTTTTAATCACCACGTATTCGGCACGGTCATGGGCAGATGATTCTTCTTCGATGGATTGCACGTCTTTGCGCAGCGAACGCTTCATGGCACCCTGCATCAAAATCACGATGCGGTCAGGCAGAATGCCCAGTTCTATCATTTCAGCAGCGGTTACTTCTGCCTTGAAATCCTTTTCAAGGTTGCCAAAATGCGTTAGCGGGAGGTCACCTGCTTTCATGAATGATGGTTAATTGTTGTTTGCTTTTTGCGGTGTTTCTAAGTCTGTTGAAAAGTGAGAAAAAAAGAAACACATCGAATTCAGACATGCACAAAACTTCTTTCGTCAACTTTTCTCCAACACAATGCGGTAATCATTGCTCATGCCCGAACGGGTTTGCAGCTTTGATTGCAATTGCTCGCACAGCACCTGCCATTCTTTGCTGTTGAGTGCTTCGGCTTCGTGCGGCGTAAGTACAACGTTAACGGTTCGTTTGAATGCTTCTTTTTCACTTGCTGATATTTCAAAGCCTCTTTGGATGCTCACTTTCTGAATGCGGGAACCCAATTCGTAAAAGCAAAAATTGCGGATGTCTTCTTTTGTAACAATCCGGTCTCGCGTCATAATGCCGTACCGGAAAGCGGCCAGCCTTTCTTCGGGTCGCAAGCGATTTTTTCCACCAGCGGTCGTGGTAAGCAAGACAATCGAATCCTGTTTCACTTTTACTCCCTTGCCTTGTTGCAGCCGCGTTCCGGCCCGCAAGCCATTGGCGGCTTCGGCAAGCGTTGTCCAGTATTCAACGTACATCATGTCCTCGCCTTCAAAAGGCTTTGCAATAATGTAATTCGGCACTTCAGTTCCTTCGCTCATGTAGCCTTTTGTCTTTTGCTCCATCAACGAAATCTTTTGATTCATTTCCTTCAGCGTGCCCGCAATAAAATCATAACCGTAAGCGGCAAAGGCAGCGCTTTCGTTGCGCAGCATCTCCAACAAATAACTGATTAGCTCGCGGGCATTGCGTTCATCAAAACGTTCAACACCGCCGCGGCGCAGAGTGTACGTGCCGATTTCGTCACCTTCAGTTTTTCTGTACGGTACGCTTTTATATTCGTGTGTTTCGTCGGTAAGCGAACGCACCGAAAGAAACTGATCGAGTGCTGCTGTTCGCAGCGGAATAATGTTGCTGCCGCCTTTGAGCCGATACTTCAAATCGTTCAATTGCCGGTTCATTACCGGGAAAGCATTTGGATAAACATAAAGGTCGCTCAGAAAGCTGGGTTGCAGGGTTGAGGGGAAGATAATTTTGATCCACAATAAGAGTTCTTTCAGGTTCTGCAAATCATTTTCGGCAAAAAGGTTTTTAAAGGCTTCAGGGTAAGGCTTTTTGCCTTCATGAACATTGTTAACACCTGCGTGATAAATGCTGATAAACTTTGGCTCGTAGTATTGTTTGACATCTTTTTCCAGCAGGCAAAGTGTATCGTATTCAAGAAAAATACTTTGGTAGGCATCCGGCGCATTAGCGGGTTGCACATAAGGCATGCCCGGCGTTGTTTGCAGTTCTTTATCTTCCAAAAACCATTTGGCAAGCGGCAAAAGTTGATAAGTACGTTGAGCCAATGCCGGCCCCATATTTTTCCAATCAAAATAAAAAGCCAGGCCGTTAAGATTTTCAACTTTATCGTTCACACGCAGACCGATCCAAAAAGCATTGTTGTCACCGGAACGTGCCCTACCGGTTCGCGAAGTCAGCAAACGGTTGTAATTCGTATCGTACGAAAACAAATTGCTGCCCGTGGCCAAGTAAGCAATTTGCACGTCGAAGAGTTGAACCGCATCTACTGGCGTAAAAAATACATCCAGCGCTGCATCTGTTGCATCGTTTTGCTGCGCAGAAAGTTTTGCTTGCGTAATAAAACTGGCTGTGGCCGAAAGTATTTCCGTCGGCTCTACCGGTGCAGCATGCAAAACCGCATGGGCGGGATTGGGCGTGGTTAAAAAATCAGGCGCCAACAGTCCCGCAATCTTTTCCAGTATCCTTACCTGTGCATCTTTCGTTTCGTTGCCAAGATTGTATAACTCCAGCGAAATGGCCTCAAGCATCAACTTCACTACAGGGTCAAGGTCTTCAACGTTTTTAATGTTCCAGTAATTAAGCGCATAGCGAAGCATCCGCGCCTTAATGACTTCTTTCGAATTGTTGTCATCGGCAAACATGGTATAAGATTTAATCAACCGAAAGCGGACTTAAAAACAAAGCCGTGTGGAAGACAAACATCTCACCAGTCTTTTTCATTTGCCCCGTTACTTGTATGTCCACTCTTTTTTTTATCTCGGTAAATTGTTTTAGCACGTTGAACTTTTCGATGTCAGAGATGGCCGCGTTTATCTCAACGTTTGTCAGCCGATGCTCGTGCGAAGTGATGGATTTGAGCAAGGATTGGCGCAGCTTTTCTTCCCACAACCGTGCGCTAACGATGAGTTCAAAATCAAGGTTCCAGATTTCGCAGCCAAACGTCGGGTCGCTGCGGTGTTCACCAAACTTTGTGGTGATGATGAGCTCCAGGCTTTTCTGGATAGAGGTTTCCAAATCGCAAGCGGGCAGTTCCCGGCCTTCGGTAACGGCGTGCAACAGCAACGGAATTTTGTAGTAGCCCATGTTTCGCTGTTTGGTAAGCACATTAAATGTGCGCAAAACGTTTAAAAGGCAGCCGGGTGAAAAAGTCAAACAAGTACGGGAAAAATCCCCTCGTTCACTGTTCCAAAACGCGGTAACATCGCATCTTAAATGTAAAAAGCAAAATTGGTTTTTCAAGTTATATTTTCTAATTTTCTGATGATTTGACAGCGGTTGTTTTGCAAAACGAACGAGCGATAAGGCGGATCAATTAGCAACAGGATACAAGGACTTCTCAACAACCAAAACCGGCTTTGTGAATTCTCACGCACTCCAATCATCAGAGAAAACAGTTGGAGAACCGTTTAAGCGTCTGTAGCCTTTGAAGCATGAAACGTACAAAGCTTAAAGAAAATTCATGCTTACACTCTCTTTAAATGAGTCAATGAAAACGGCGGTTGAAATTGCACAATCGCTGGCCAAAGAATACCACAACGAGTATTTCTATCCCGCGCATCTTTTGCGGGCACTTCTTCACAAAGACGTAGGCTTAAAAAATTTTCTTGAATCCATTGGCAAAGATGCTGGCTACATTCTGGAATGGGCCGAAGTGCGCATGGATGAATATCCCAAAGCGTTCAAAATAAAAGAACAAGTTGGCGGTGATGAAAAAGTGCAACGTGTGTTTGAAGAAGCCGACAACATTCGCATGAAACTGGGCCTTGATGCTGTATCTCCTATCTGCGTTTTAACTGCCATTGCCAAACCCGGCGTGGCCTTCAGCAGCGAACAGTTAAAGTCCTTTCCCGTTAAGGAAAAAGAAGTGCTGGAGGTATATTTTAAAGAAGACAATCTTCAACAAGCGGTAAACGGAAAAGAAGTGCACAAGCCTTCTGCGAACACCGGCGCACTTTACAAATACTGCATCGAACGAACGGCACTGGCAAAAGAAGGAAAGACAGACCCCATCATTGGCCGCGACAAAGAGACACGCATGATGATGGAGATTCTTTGCCGCAGAACCAAGCCCAATGTTATCATCACCGGTGAAGCCGGCGTGGGCAAAACAGCTTTGATTGACGGCTTTGCACTCGACATTGTGGCCAATAAAGTGCCAGCACAACTAGCAACATCGCAGGTATTTGAATTGGATCTCGGTGCTTTAATTGCCGGCGCCTCTTACAAAGGCGAAGTAGAAGACCGGCTGAAAAATATTTTGAAAGAAATAAAAGCTTTGCCCAAAGCTGTTTTGTTCATTGATGAAATTCACACATTGCTTGATAACAAAAGCGGGAGCATCGGCAGCGGCGCGGCCAATCTTTTAAAGCCCGAACTGGCCCGCGGCGAAATCACGGTTATTGGTGCAACAACTACGGATGAATACCGCAAGTTCATTGAAGCCGACCAGGCTTTTACACGCCGTTTTGAAGTGTTGAACGTAGCCGAACCGGATGAAGAAACAGCGGTAAAAATGTTGAACCGGCTTGCGCCGAAATTTGAAGCGCACCACAACTTAAAAATTGAAAAAGATGCGGTAAAAGATTGCGTTCGTCTTTCAAAACGTTACCTTAAAGACAGAAGGCTTCCCGATGTAGCCATTGACCTTTTGGACCGCACGATGGCCGCAATCAAACTGATGGTGGACACCAATAAAACCGACTTACAGCAGTTAAATGAAGAACTTCAAAAAATAAAAGAAAGCAAGGCTGACGAAGCCGATTTATTCAACGACCTCAAATGGCTCAACAGCGTTTTGCAAAACAAAATCAGTCCGGTGTTGTTGGGCAAACTGGAAGATGCCACACAAACCGACAAATTTGAAGCGGCCGAAGAATATGAAGCCTTTCTAAGTGAAAGCTTGAAAAAATTAACCGCTTTAGCCGAGGACAAAAAAGACAGCGTAAACAAAGAAGACATTGCCGCTGTCGTCTCATACAAAACAGGCATACCGCTGGGCAAAATACAGGCGCAGGAAAAAGAAAAGCTGTTGAACATGGACGGCTTTTTAAAGCGCCGCGTAGTAGGACAAGACCATGCCGTGAAAGCTCTCTCAGAAGCCGTTCTCGAATCAAGAAGTGGCTTAAATAAAAAAGGCCAGCCCATTGGTTCGTTCTTCTTTTTAGGCCCCACCGGTACGGGCAAAACAGAACTGGCAAAATCCATCGCGGAATTTTTGTTCAACGACGAAAAAGCCATGATTCGCTTCGATATGTCGGAGTTCAAAGAAGAACACTCTGCCGCATTATTGTATGGTGCGCCGCCGGGATATGTAGGTTATGAAGAAGGCGGTATGCTGGTCAACAAGATTCGTCAAAAGCCTTATTCGGTTTTGCTGTTTGACGAGATTGAAAAAGCGCATCCATCAGTGTTCGATACCTTTCTTCAAATCCTTGACGAAGGCCACATGCACGACCGTCTGGGCAAAGAAGGCGATTTCTCCAATGCGCTCATCATCTTTACTTCCAACATTGGCAGCGATTGGATTACGGAGCAATTTGCCAAAGGCGAAATACCTACCTCAACAAAGCTGATGGAAATTATGACCAAATATTTCCGTCCCGAATTTTTGGCGCGGCTCACAGAGATTGTGCCCTTTGCACCTATCAGCGAAAACAGCATCGTACGCATTTTCGACATACAAATGAAAAGCCTTTTGGAAGCGCTGGACAAGCAAGGCATCCGGTTGCAACTATCAGACGACGCGAAGAAGCATTTGGCACTGAACGGCTTTACCCCAAAGTACGGTGCAAGGCAAATTTCCGGCGTCATCCGGCAGCAGTTGCGCCGCCCCATCTCAAAGTACATCATCGCCGGCGACGTGAAGCGCGGTGGCACCGTAAACGTGGGCCTGGAAAATACAGTACTGGCCTGGAACATTGAATAATCCTGCCGTATTAAACGAACGACATATAATTCGTACATTCACTATGACGCTTTGATTCACACTAAAAACCCAACGCTATGCCGCAAGCAAAACCCGGAATCGCTACAACCATCCTCGCTCCCGACCCCGTGGGCGAAGGCTTTGTAGAAATCTCCCCAAACAAAACCCTGTTCCTTCAAAAGCTAACCAATGAAGCACCCATCAAGCCCGAACTGACGGAAGGGCTCACAACCGTTGAACAAGTGTTTGAACATTTTAAACCGAACGTTAACGTAGAACTGGAAAAAGAAGACGGTTCAACCACGAAAGAAAATTTTGCTTTCGCCGGCCTCGGTGATTTTGATACAAAAAGCCTCACCAACCAAAGCGCTTATTTGAAAAATCTGAGTTTGGAAAACGATGCTTACCTCAAAATCATCAAGCAACTAAAGACAAACAAATCACTCAAGAATGTGATTGAAAACCCCGAGACCAAGGAGGCTTTCATCAATGCGTTAAAAGCACTTGCTTTTGAATTAGAAACAGCCGATCAATCATAGAAATATGACTGCGGCGGGCGACATGAACTTAAAATCTAAAACTTCAAACTAATCCATATGGCTACCGAAGTACAAGACGTAAGCGCACAGGAATTTAAACCCGATGTGAAGCAGCAACAACTTGAGTTGCCTGCGCTTGAAACCTCCGTGAACAGCCTTGTGCGTTCGGGCGGGTTTGATTTTTTGGAAGCAGTAGTGGACGGCGTGGACAATCTAAACCCGGTTCGGAAAGCAAAACGTTCCATCTTCTTAACCGATGAAAGCAAAAAAACGCAACGCGGCGAATTAAAAAAGAAGCTGCAGATGTGGGTTGACTTGCTGGAGCAGTGCGGTACCGTTTCGGAAATGGCCGGTGAGTCAGTGGAAAAAGCCGAAACAGCCGAAAAGCTCTTGAAAGGCAATTTGAAAAAAGTATTGAATGCAAGCCGCGATTTGGAGCAGGCCTATCGTTCGGTGCACTTGTTTTACAAAAACACGGAATCGCCCAAACTGAAGAACGTGGCGATTTTAAATGCTTCAATGGAGCAACTGACCAATCTTGACGAGCCGCGGTTTATTGAATTTGTGGCCAAAGAATTAAAAGCCAAATACGACCGCCTCGACCTTCGGCAGAACTATTCGCTGATGGTGATTCCCGGTTACCTTAAATCAAACACGATTGTTGACAAATGGGCCAAGATGGCTTACAACAACAAGGTGATGATGGTAACAGATTTTGTAAACGTGGAAACACCGGATGATGCGCTGGATTTGTTCAACGACGCCAATCTTACCAGCGGCGATCCGCACAAGGCAAACATCATCATGACCTGCAACTACATTGTGGGCCGCGGCAAAAAAACAGAAGTGGGTGAAGAAGATGACGTTTACGTTCCGGGTTCAGCGGCACTTGCGGGCAAGTTGTATTGCACCAAATTATCACAACCCGTAGCGGGCAAAACCTACGGCTCTATTGACGAAGTAGATACGGTCCGCTTTGACCAACAGAAAGGGGACATTTCGGAACTGGAAAACGTAGGCTTGGTTCCTTTGGTTGGCGAGTGGGGTCGCGTGATGCCTTTCTCGGCAAAAACCTTGTTCACCGGCGATAACCTTGGCATGCAGACATACTCAGTCGTTCGTGTATTTGATTTCATTGCCAAAGTGCTTTCCGACTTCTTGAACCGCCGTGCCTTTGAGCTTTGGAACGTGAAGATGGAAAAGAACCTGCGCACGCAAATCGTCAAATTCCTCGACGGCATACAAGGTCCAGACAAGCTGATTGAGAAATTTCAAATCATCCGTTTTGAAAGAGATGAGAACCAAAAAGACCACATCTTTTTGGACATCCACATCACGCCTTTCTTCCCCGCGAAAAGCTTCTTGGTAAAACTGGATGGCTACAAAGGCGACGATGGCGAAGAATGGAAAGCATCGTTTAAACAACAATAAGTTTTGCACGATGAGAATTGTGTTGATAACCGTCTTGTGAAGAACGCAGTTGCTAACACAGCTAACAGGTAAACATGGTGATTCAATTTTTTCTGGCCTTTTTTGGAAGCGTTTTGGTTTGTGCAATTGCCTTGGCGGTGGTAGTAAAGAACCTGTCTGAAGGCTTTGCCTCCAGCGGGAAAAAGCCTTTTGTTTACGGTGCGTTGTCCGGCATTCTAACGTCCCTGGCCGGTTACCTGGCGGCTTATCTTTTGACCAACCCTTTTGAACTGTTCTGGTATTTGGGCGGCATCTTTTTGTTGTTCGGTATTGTGCATCTGCTCTTTGTTCACAAGCGTTATTTTGGCGGCCAGAAATACGATCAAAACAAAGTCCTGGTTGCCGAAATAGTGTTTGGCTTGTCGGTTGTCTTCTTTGCCATTGTCGTGTTCTCATCACTGCAATATTTTTTAAAAAAAGACAGGGACTTTCTTTTCTATCCGGTTTTGTTAAGCTCCCTGCTGTTCTTTGTGCCGCTGCTTTTTTTTCATTCGTTTCACGCGGCCTTTGACATACCCGCAACCACCTTTCCTACCTGGCAATATCCGTTGAACAACCCGATAGAACTGCCCGATCCTGAAGACATGCCGAACGAACGGATTCTTGTTATCGGTTTCGAGATTGCAAAAAAGACAGCGGACGGCCGGAAAACTTATTTCCGCGCCAAGGGCCCTGAAAGCATGAAGCTGGGAGAGTTTTTTTACCACTTCATGAACGAATACAACGAGAGTTACAGCGAAACCCCGATTGAATACGCCGACCGTGCTTTAAGGCCTCACGAATGGTGGTTTAGTCAAAAGACAAAATGGTTTGGAGGCCAACGGATTTACAATCCGGAAATCTCCATTCGCGAAAACGGTATCAAAGAAAATACGGTTATTGTTTGCGAACGCATACCCCGGCCCGAACCCATTTCAAGCAAGATTCAACAACGCGTATGAGAGACAGGCTTCAACATTATTTCGTCAACTGGGTTGACGGCATGAAGATCAACAAAAGCCATTTTGTGGCGCAGAACAACGCCATCAGAGATGTTTTGCACGATGCCACGTCTCTTCACCTGACGCCGCACCGTTACGGTGTTCTGCCGCCATCCGTTGCGGGTGAGAATACGTTCAGCGTTCGCGTTTCGCTAGACAATCAAAATACTTTACGCGTGGTGGTAGAAGCTTGTCAGGCGGTAACGCCCGGTGGTGTGCGCATTTCGCTGCCGGCTTTTCAGTCGCTTGTTTCTACCGAAGCCGACGTTATGCCCGCCACCATCCTTCCGTTTTCAGCGGCCAGCGGTGAATTGGATTGGTGGATCGTGCTGATCGTTCACCCCTACGAAACCAAAGCCGCCGGCGCACCGGACCTATCGGAGAACCCGCCGCGTTTTCCGTTTGAGGTGCCTTCTTATACCATTGAGGTTGTTCCGCAAAGCCAGTACAAACAATTCACCTATTATCCGTATGCACTCACGGTTGGAAAGTTGTTCGTGGCAAACAACGAAATCAACCTCGTTGACTTTTACATCCCGCCCTGTTATTCGGTGAATGCACATCCCGAATTGATTTCGCTTCTCGGTGAATTCGATACGTTTCTTTCTTCGCTGGAAAGGCATTGCACGGTGATCGTGCAAAAGATATTCAAGAAGAGCCAGCAGAACGATGTGTCGGAGTTGGTCATGTTTCTCTGCGACCGCGTGATGTTGTATTTGGGTCAGGCCTTAACCGCTGCGCGATGGAACTTGTTGTACGAATCGCCAGCCGCTTTGTTTTTTACAATGGCTTCTTTGGCGAGAGTGTTAAAGAACACCGTTGATCTTCGCATTGGTGCGGGCAAAGATGAATTGATGGAATACCTGAGCGAATGGTGCGAACTAAAACAAGGTGAATTGGAAAGCATGTTGGCCAGCATTGCCGGCATGAACTACGACCACAACGATGTAAACAAAAACATTTCCGAAGCGGCTGTTTTTGTACGGGTGATTGCAAAGTTGTTTGGCACCTTAAGCCGTCTCGAATTTATTGGCAAGCGCCGTTCGGGTGGCTTTGTGGTAAAAGAAGAAGCCTTTGCCGACGAACTGCCAAAGAAGACAAGCAAGCCACGTTTTTTGGGTTAGGAAAAGAAAGACTTATCCGCCTTTGATAACGCCGTTCCCCTTCACTTTTAAACTTGTCTGTTTATGAAACCGCTCAACAGCGCCGAGAGGACCAATGCCTTTCTTCGTTTTCTGCTCCTGTTTCTCATCACCGTTGCGTTGATTGTTACCGTCATATTTTTTAGCGTAGAAGTACCTCGGAAAGAGAACGAACAGTTGCGTAAAAAGATGCTAACCTTTCAAACAGAAAAAGAATCATCTGAGGCATTCGTCAAAGACATGCAGGGAACGCAGGTTGCGATGAAAAACTACATGAACAAAGATGAGTTGACGGTGGCTACGCAAGTGCGGGTGCAAAACTGGATTGAGAAGTTGCGCAACAGAGTCCGGCAAATGCCCAACGGCGAAAACTCCATTTACGAACTCATT
>Ga0308176_10000038_pt1 | contig 82691 bp, 123 predicted proteins | sample PhyCR2_3_FD_203890 | JGI IMG/M metagenome (GOLD analysis project Ga0308176, IMG submission 203890) | Soil microbial communities from UC Gill Tract Community Farm, Albany, California, United States - DLSLS.C.R2 | ecosystem: Environmental > Terrestrial > Soil > Agricultural land | place: USA...
CCTTGACCAGCAGGGCCGACTGGGAGAGCGCGAGCGCGCGGACCAGGAAGCGCCCCACGGGCCCGGCGGATTCCGCCGCGAGCACTCCCCCACCGGCCCAGACCGACGTGCAGGCGTGGCAGTTCACGGCCGTGTCGACCTTGTCCCAGAAGGCGTGCGGGACCAGCAGGTTGGACCCCAGCGGGCCGGTGCCCACCTCGACGTCGGCCACCGCGCGGCGCTGGATCCGCTGCCGGATCGGCTCGGTGATCTCGTCTTCCACGACCAGGCGTGTCAACCGCGCGGCGGCCAGGCCGAGGATGGTCAGCTTCAGGGCGTTCATTCGGGCAGTCGGTCCAGTCTCTCGGCGTGCTCGGTGATCCGGGGCTTGTTCGGGTCCTTGGCGCGCAGGTCGTGGCAGCGCTCGCCGGGGTGGGCGAAGCAGACCGGGCAGGTCACCGCCAGCGCACGCGGGATGAAGTGGGTGGCGCCGCACGCGCTGCAGCGGTACGGCATGTGCCTCGCCATCAGACCTTCTCGTGCTCGGAGGCGTAGATCTCGGGGTCTTCCCGACGGAAGCCGGACGCGCCCCGGACCACCCGGTCGCCCTGGCGGACGGTGAACGGTCCCTCCAGGGTCTGCAGGATCAGCTGGTCGACGCCAACCTTCACCGCTCCCCCGTGCTCGGTGATCCAGTCGGCGACCTGCTGGACGTTGTCGGTCGTCAGCACGGCCGACTCCCGGACGACGGGCTTGGCCCGGTGCAGCTCGACTACCAGCGGCTCGACGGTCTCGGTGAACTCGAAGGGCTCCACGGTCACTCCTCGCGTAGGGAGAGCACGGCCATCGTCAGCGCGAGCGCGTCGACCGCCAATGCCTGCTCCAGGGTGGGGCGCCAGACGGTTGACACGACCACGGCCACGACGGCGGCGATCAGCGCGAAGACGGCGAACCACTGGACCTGGCCCAACCAGTTGACCGTGCGTCGCCAGCGACGGCGGATCTCGTCGCGGTGTCTCGTTGGCACGCCGGTCAGTTTGTCAGGCGTTGTCAACCAAGAGTGGTCCCACGGCCCCGGCGTGTCCCTTGACGAAGGTCAGGTAGCAGCGGCAGTTCATCCAGGTGTGCGGCGGCGCCTCGGTGTCGCCGGGGAACCACAGCTTGTGGTCCTCGATGTCCACGAACGGCTCGGCGATCGGCACCCGGTGGAACTCGTACTTGGGCGCTCCCAGGAAGGCGTGCGCCGGGCGGACCCGGTTGTCGTGCACGTCGTTCCAGACCTTGTAGCGCCAGCCAGCGGCCTCAGCAGCGGCGATCTGCGCGGTGTGTCGGGTGGCCTGCACGAACGGCAGCGCGATCCGCTCGGGGTCGCTGTAGGTCTTCGCGTGCTCGTGGGCGTGCGGGTCGTAGGGCTCACCGGGCAGCGAGACACCTGGAGATCCGCCGGTGGCCTCGTCCACCCGGGCCGCGCGGGCGATGTGCTGCGCGGCCGACTTCAGCACCGCCAGCCCGCCGTTGACCCCGGCCTGCGCGGCCTCGTCGGCGTGCTCCCACAGCCCCTCGGACTGGCGCCTGCCGACCATGTCGCGCTGCTCGCCCAGCGCGCCGTGCGCGAGCTTGACCAGCAGCGCGATGATCGCGGCGTCGTAGCCGATCTTGGTGGCCACGGTCAGCGGACTCCCGGCCACCCGTCCACCGGCGCGAGCGAAGGACATCACGCCCTGGGTGAAGGCGCTCAGCGCGGGCAGTGCGGCGGAGATCGCGGCGTCCTGCGCGGCCCGCACGGCGTCGTCGGTCGCGCTCGGCTTGCGCGGCGGCGGTGGCTGCTGCGGGGTGGTCACCTGGTGGTCCTCCTGGGCACGGTGAGGGTGGTGCCGAAGTTGCCGAAGCCGCCGATGCCGGGGCGGCGGGCGGCGGCGGCGGCACCGAGCTGGGTGCGCGGCGCGGTGACGCCCCGGGTCAGCTGCGAGCGGGCGTCGATGCGCGTGCCGACGGGGGAGAGGTGGCTCGAAGCGCCGGGCACCCCGCCCTTGACCAGGGCCTGCGGGAACAGCAGCGCCGACAGGCCGTGCACCACGGCGTCCAGCCGGTCGGGGGAGTAGCCGGAGTCCGTCGGGGTCCAGGTGGTGAGCTGGTCCTCCAGGTCCGGCAGCGAGTGCAGGTGGTGCACCCGGCCGCGCTCGTAGGCCGCGCCGACCGGCTCGGCGCGGATCGCCTTGGCCTTCGTGGACCAGACCTCGCGGATCTGCGGCGGGGGCACGTTGGCCGCCGCCGCGCACTCCTTCAGCACCCGGCGGACCAGCGAGCCGCCCTGGTTGTTCTCCACGATCACCGTGGCGCCGTGCTTGTGCGCGGCCTTGACCACGCGGTCTCCCCAGACGGTGGGGGAGGCCTTCAGCGACAGGTCGGAGACGACGTAGGCGTGCCGGTTGAGGATCGGCATGGTCAGCGGCGCGTAGATCACGACGATGCCGCACTCGTCGTTGGGCTTCTCCGCGACCGAGGGGTCCACCGAGATGATCTTGACCCAGCGCTTGCCCTCCAGCTTGGGCAGCCCCGTGACGCGGTGCGCGTCGATGGTCTCCATGTCAACCGTCGCGCCCTCGACGGAGTCGAGCATCAGGCCTTCCAGCTCCTGAGCGCCCAGCGTCGTGCCGCCGTAGAGGCTGAACAGCGTGTTCAGGTAGGACTGGGACAGCTTGACGTTGTCCGTGGTCTTGCCCGTGCGCAGCAGCATCTTGCCGACGTTCTCGGCGATCTCGGCCAGCAGGGCGCGCAGGATCGGGACCCGCTTCGGGGTCGTCGTGGCGATCAGCTGGGGGAGCAGCCCGAGACGGGTGGCGATCCGGAGGTTGGTCCAGGCGTCCAGCTCGCCCTGGCCCTTGACCTGCTTGTATGCCGCGATCTCGTCGCCCCAGCCGACGTGGAACTGGGGGCCACGCAGCTGGTCGGGCTCCTCAGCGGAGAAGCACAGCGCGAACCCGCCGCCGGGCAGGTTGACACGGCGCTGGGTGGAGATCCACTCGATCTGGTCCTGCTCGGACGGCGGGTAGATGTTCAGCAGCCCGGACTGGCCGTTGAGGATCGTGTCGCGGACGTCGGCGGCCGTGCGGCCCAGCAGCGCCACACGCAGCTGCTGACCGGGATCGCGGCCCAGGGTGTGCCACTTCTTGTCGATCTCGCGGATGTACTGCGACCCGGCGAGGGTCTTGCCCCAACCACGGCCCGCGTTGAGCAGGCCCAGCTCCCACTCGTACTCCGCCTCGCCCATCGGGCCGACCGGCAGGATCTGGGAGGGGCGCCCGTTCCACTTCCAGTCGTAGGGCAGGTCCTCCAGCTGCTCGTCGCTCAGCGCGTCGAGGAGGGCGTCCTGCGCGTCCTTGGGCAGCAGCGCGACCTGCTGCTCCAGCGACAGGTCGGTTGACACGCGGTCAGGCTATCGACACCGAGGGTGACGGCCGGTCCTTTGTAGGTCGACGGCCCAGACGAAAGCCCGGTCCGCATCGCAACGAGGCTGTGCGCGGACCGGGCTTCCTGATCAGTACCACCGCTGAGGCGGGTCTTCCCCACCCGTGGGTCCCCAGCTGATCGAGCCTAGAAGGGCCCGGAAACGGCTGGGGCCCACCCCCGACGCAGACAGGGGGGTGGGCCCACGCAACAGCAGCAGCCGCCGATGCGCAGTAGGAGACTACTGCGGATCGTTGGTGGTTACCAGCGTGCTCCTCGGGCCGCGAACGCGGCCTTGCACTTCGGGCCGATGTTGCGCCCGTCGCCGCCGTCGAACCCGCACTGCTTCGCCGCCGCGCGCACCACGGCTGCGGTCTGGTCGCCGTAGTAGCCGGTGACCGGCAGCAGCGGCAGGTTCGGGACCCAGTTGTAGGCGTTCGACCACTTCTGGAACAGCGCGACGTGCGAGCTGGTCTGCCCGTAGGCCAGTGAGGGCAGCGTGTTCGGGTCGAAGACCGGCGGCGGCGGCGGCGGGGGAGCGGCGTTGACGTAGGCCGGACGGCCCCATCCGGCGACGCAGGCCATCGAGCGAGCGCGCCGCCAGACACCGCCGCCCATGCCCTGGTTGCCGGTGCCCGACGGCGGGGTGGTGTTGCCCTCGATGGTCTGGATGCGGCCGTCGGGGAGCTTCGCCTCCACGATGCCGACGTGGTCGATCCGCCCCTCCTGGCCGGGGTTGACGAACCCGCCGAGGCCCCAGTCGAAGAAGACGACGTCGCCGACCTGCAGGTCATCCGGCGCCTGGTGGTGGTCCTCGAACCACTTGAAGAAGGTCGGCGTGTAGGCCGACTTCGGGATCAGGTTGCCGACCCCGGCGTGGTTGAACACCCACCAGACGAACTCGGCACACCAGGCCACCCGGTCCCAGCCGTAGTAGATGCCGTAGGGGTTGGACCCGTCGGCGGCCTCGACCGTGCCGATCTGGGAGGCGGCGACCGCCAGGACGGCGGCCTGCTGCGGACCGACCACGCGCCGGGCCAGCTCCTCGGGAGCCAGCGTCTCGCCGGTCTGCACGGGCTGGGGGCCGTCGCCCTCGTACCAGCCGTTGTTGGTCTGGCGGACCTTGTCGTCGTCCTGGGTCAGGTCTTCTGCCTCGGTCACGTTCTCTCCGTTCGTCAGAGCTTCCAGGCCCCGCCGACGCGCTTGTTGACGGTGGCCTGCTTCCACACGCCACCGACCCGCACGAAGGCGATGGCGTCCTTCCAGACCCCGGACTGGCGCACCTTGGCGCCGGACAGGGTCTTGCTGCTCACCGAGGTCGACCAGGCGCCGTAGCCGTTCGGCGTGTTGGCCCGCACGCGGATGTAGTAGGTCGTCCCGGGGGTCAGCCCGGTGATGCTGCGCGAGGTCGCCCAGCTGGTCCCGGTGAGCGTCTGCACCACGTTGCTGAAGGCCGAGTCGGTGGCGACCTGCACCTGGTAGCCGCTCGGCGTCGGCCCGACCCCGGGCGCGGCCCAGTTGGCCGTGGCGCTCGTCGCGGCCACGTTCGAGAGGGTCGGCGTGCCCGCCTTGAACGGGTCAGCGGTGAACGACCCGGTGCCCGACCAGCCCGACCAGCCCGCGCCGTTGTGCGCGGCGGTGCGCATGTAGTACGTGACGCCCGGGGCGAAGATGTCCAGGCTGCGGCCGGTCCAGCCGGGCGTCTGGTTGTCGTAGACCAGGTTGCCGAAGTTGGTCGTGCCGATCTGCAGCCAGGTGTAGTCCGGGCTGGAACCGCCGACGTCGGCCGGGTAGCCCCAGCCGAAGTCGGCGTGGTTGCCGGTGACGCTGCTGGCGGTGGGCGTGCCCGGGGGAGAGGTGACCCGGATCGGCTTGGCGGGCAGCGACCAGTCCCAGGCGAAGGACGGACCCGCGCCGAGGTAGACCCCGTTGAGGACGGCAGCGAAGTGGTAGGTCGGACCGCCGCCGTAGCTCTGGCCCTGGTTGTAGATCGTCCAGCCGAAGGTGGTGTCGCCGTTGGCGCCCTCGGTGTTCTGGAAGTTCCAGGTGTTGCTCTGCGGGCTGGTCATCACCAGCGACTGCGCGTCGTTGAAGTTCCACGACGAGTCGCACTGGACGTGCCACGTCATGTAGACGTTGATCGACGGGGTGTAGCTGTCGTAGCCGTCGGTCCAGACGTCCAGGCCGATGCGCAGGTGGTTGGTGAACCCACCCCAGACGGTCACTGCTCAGCCCTCACGAAGCGGGCTGGAACCAGACCGTGCCGTCGGGAACCGCGCCCGGGTCGGCCGTCTGGACGAAGGTCGCACGCATGGCCACCCAGGTGGTGCCGCCGGTGAAGCACATGAGCGAGCTGAGGTCGGTGCGGGTGAACGTGTCCCCGGGCATCACCGAGGCGCCGGTCGGATAGGCGGTGCCCGAGCCCCAGTAGTAGTTGGGCATCCGGGTCACGCCGGTCGGCAGCGAGCGGCTGTAGAAGTAGTCCTCGACGGCCTGCGCGAGCGAGGAGAGCGCGGCCGGTCCGTCGGCGCCGTCCCCCGCCTCGGGGTAGGGCAGCTTCAGGTTCGCAGTGGTCCCCATGTCAGCCCGCCGTCCCGATCGCTACCCAGTTGAAGGTCAGGGTTCCGGCCACCGGGGCGCCGCCGGTCTGCGACGTCCAGCGGGCGAACACCTCCGCCACGGTCGTCGTGGTGGTGTCGCAGAACAGCTGCCAGCTGTAGGCCACGCCGGTGGTGGAGATGAGCGTGAGCTGCACGTTCGGCGGCTGCGCGAAGGTGGCCCCGAAGGCGATCTCGACCGAGCCGAAGGTGCCCGCCGCGCCGATGGTGATCGTGCCGGTGCCGCTGCGGATCAGCGAGCGGTTGCGGACGTTCCAGGTGCCGGTGCCGTCCCACTCGTAGGTCACGTTCGTGTCGACCTGGCGGACCGTGAAGCCGGAGTGGAGCAGCGAGGCGTTGGCGCCGGTGGACAGCGCCAGCCGCGCCGTCTGGCTGGCCACGTCGGTGGTCTCGGCCTGCCGCCAGGCGCTGCCGTTCCAGCGCATCAGCGCGGGGCCCAGGCCCTGGTGGGTGAAGGTGTCCCCGGTGGCCACGCCGGTCGGGAACGACGACCCGGCGCCCCAGTTGTAGACCGGCATCCGGGTGATCCCGGCGGGGAGGATGCGCCGGTAGAAGAAGTCCTCGACCCCCTGCGCGAGCGCATCGAAGGACGACGGCCCGTCCACGGCGTCCGTCAGCTCCGGGTACGGGAGCTTCAGGTTCGTGGTGACGCCCAAGGCGGTCCCTCCCGATAGCAGGCAGTGACCTCGCGGTCACGTAGAAGCTACCGGTGCCGATCACGTCCAGTGTCCCGGCCGGGACGGAGCGCTATGCCACTCTGGCGACTGGCGCACCCCGGCGGTGTGGGCTCAGGTCCCGCCGGGGTGCGCAAGCCATCGTGTCAACCGCCGTCGGAGCCGTGCCCCTGGACTCCGGAGACCATCGCCGCCAGCGCCCGCCCCACCATCTCCAGGGCCTGGATCTCGGTGAACCCCTCCTGGACCAGGGCGATGTGCATCTGGCGGAGCATCCGAGCCAGCTGGCGGTAGTCGGCACCGGGTTCCTTGTCCTGGAAGGGGCGGCTCACGCCTCGACCGTCGATCCGTCGATCTCCGAACCGACTCGCTCCAGCTCGGCGGCCATCTGCAGCAGCGTGTCGTGGCGCAGGAACAGCATGGTGCGCTCGGTCTGGCCCAGGCCCTCGGCCCGGCTGCCCGCGTCGTACATCTTCGACCACTCGCGCAGGTAGGTCTTCAGGACGTCGGCGATCGTCGTGTCAACCGTCGCCGGGTCGGCCAGCCGGTTCTTCAGCAGCGCCCTGGCCCGGCGCATCCCGTCGTCGTGCGCCCGCGCCATCGGCGACCGGCCGCCGAGGATGACAGCGCCCTGGAGGTCACTCATCGCGGATCGTCACCGTCGGCACGCACGCCTGACCGGGCCAGTGCCAGGTCAGCTCGTCCCCGGGGTCACCGGGGTTGAACGGGGCGTAGGGGATCTCGTTGGCCCAGCGGACGGTGCCGGGGACCGAGGTGTCCTTGACGAAGCGGTCGTTGATCCGGCCCCGGGGCTGGAAGACGACCAGGTCGAGCTTGAAGTCGGGGTCCAGCGGGTTGTCCGCGAGGATGTCCACCACGGTGGCGGCCATGCAGCGGCCCTTGCCACGGAAGTGCACGACCGCACCCTCGATCGGGTGCGCCACGAACTCCTGGGGAGCCTCGCCTTCCGGGACGTCTGCGTCGGGCCCGAGAGTCAGGCCGGGTTCTGAGGTCATGGCCCGAGTCTGGCACGTCGCTGTCAACCAATCGGGCACACCGGGTGGTATGGCTTGACGTGTCAACAATGTCAACGTATGGTGAGTGCATGACGCAGACAGGACAGCTCGTGGAGCTGAAGTGGGGCACGTTCATCGCCGACCTCGGGGACACGCCCCGGGCAGGCATCGAGCACTGGGTGGACAGCTGGAAGCTGCTGTTCCGCCAGACCGAGCCGGAGGGCATGGCCATCGTCAACCGGGTCTTCATCGGCCGCACCGGCCGGGTGGTCCTGGAGGTCCTGGCGATCGACCCCGACGCGGCCGTGGCCAAGGCCTACGAGATGTGCGACAACGAGGGACCGGAGGTGCAGCCGCTGTGACCAGGGGACTTCTGATCGTGGACGTGCAGACCGACTTCTGCGAGGGCGGTCGGCTCGGGGTCGAAGGCGGCAACGCCGTCGCGGCCGACGTGGGCAAGGTGCTGATGGACCGCCCCGGGCTCTACACCCACATCTTCGTCAGCCAGGACTGGCACAACCCGCCGCCGGACGACAACGGCGGGCACTTCGCGCTCGACGGTCACCCGGACTTCATCAAGTCCTGGCCGGTCCACTGCGTGGCGAACACGCCGGGCTCGGACGTCCACCCGGTGCTGATGTCCGCGCTGGCCGGGCTCGGGTCTACCGGGGGCGTGACCTACGTCCGCAAGGGCCAGGGTCGGCCGGACTACTCGGCCTTCCAGGGTCTGGTGACCAACGACGAGAGGCCGCTGACCTGGGGCCTGAGCACCCACGGCGTGACCAGCCTGGACATCGTCGGGATCGCCACCGACCACTGCGTGCTCGCCTCCGGCCGGGACGCCCTGACGCTGCTCCACCAGCACCAGGGGGCCAAGCCGGGCGGGCTGCGCGAGGTCCGGGTCGTCACCGACCTCTGCGCCGGTGTCAACCAGGACGCCAGCCGGGAGGCGCTGAAGGAGCTGGAGACCTTCGGGGTGGTTCTCACCAAGGCCCGCTACTTGTAGTCTCGGGCCGCGCGGTATCCGTGACCCCGGTACCGCGCCCACTTCATCGAGGGCCCGTTCTCCCAGCACACGCGGGAGGGCGGGCCCTCAGTCTTTGTTGACACCTGTTGACACTGTTGATAGCACATGCCATACTCACTACGTGATGACGACGCAGAGCAGTGAGGTCCTGATGATCACTTCGGTGGACGAGGTCCGGCAGCGGTTGAACTACCTCCGCTCGATCGCCGCCCAGGGCGCCTTCGAGCAGGCCCGGGTCCTGGAGCGCACGCTGTGGGACGGGGTCCTGGAGGCCATCGCCAGCTGCAACGCCCAGGCCGGATGGATCGCGGCCGAGGCGCTGAAGTCGAAGGAGATCGACTTCCCGCGCGGCTGAGTCACCAGCCAGCTACAGTCAGTGAGAAGGCCGCCCCGTGGGGCGGCCTTCGCCATGTCAGGCGGGCTTCTTGGCCAGCTCGGTCTTGTGGCCCTTGTGCCAGCGGTCGCGGGCGTTGCCGGTCTCCAGGTGACCGCTCAGTTCGCCGCACTCGCACAGCGCGTGGCCCTCGCCGCCGGTGCCGCCCGGTGTCAACCGCTTGACGGTGACCTGCTTCTTGCACGGGCCCTCGGTGCAGTGGATGGACGAGTAGGCCGCGCCCTCGTCCTGCAGGCCATGACCAGTCATCCGCATGGCGAAGATCGTAGGGAGACGGCTCAGATGAGCCGGTCCTCCTGGCTGGGCACCTGGCCGTGCACCATGATGCCGATCAGCGCGATCAGCCAGAGCAGGTTCAGCAGCAGCACTGGCTGGCCCTACCCATCTCTCGTGCGATCAGTCGACCTTGTGTTCCGCTGCGTTCTCGATGGCCTCGCGCGGCGGCGGGAGCACGACGCCGATCAGGCTGCTCGGCTTGCGCACGGGCGGGTAGCCCCAGCTGCGCGGCTTGCGCGAGAAGACGCCCATGATCCAGGCCAGCCCCAGCACGAACGCAGCGCCACCGAGGAAGTCCCAGATCACGCTGTGAGGCTATCCGCCCACTGTGCGTGAGCCAGGCGCTTGACGAGCTTGCGGGCGGCCCGCTCGCACTGCCAGCGCCAGCGGTAGGCCTCCACGATGTCCGCCGTCCGGTCTGCCCGGACGAGCATCACGAACCAGCGCCGGTCTCCTGGCCCAGCTCGCCGCACCGCCACCAGCAGCGGACGGCGGTCGCGCATCAGACCAGGATGTTGGTGACGTCGTACTGCGCGTCCATGTCCTCGAAGGAGATGACCTCCAGGGTGGGCAGCACGTAGACCCCGGTGTCAACCGGCACGCCATCGGCCCCAATGAGCTGCGGCAGCGCGTTGTTGCCCGGCGGGAACGAGATCTGGCAGCTGCCGCCCTGCTGGTTGACCCAGCTGGCCACCGCGACGGCGTTGGTGCCGTCGTAGAGGTAGGCGTTCAGCTCCGGCGTGCGGCGCCGGATGCTGATCGACTGGGGGCGAGTGGCGGGGTCGCCGATCACCGACTGGGGCGCGGCTTCGGCCGTCGCCGTGGCGGGCTTGCGGGTGCGTGCGGGCATCAGAGGCTCCTGGTTGATCGACGGGTCTCAGGCCGCGACATCGGCCCAGCGGCGGCGCGTGGTGCCCCGGGGGACCGGGCCCGCGAGGACCCGGCGCTCGCGCACCGCAGCGCACAGCTCCTCGACCGTCTCAGCGCCCGCCAGCCGACGCAGCCGGTGCAGAGTGCTCCCGATGTACTCCCGGCTCACGCCGAGCCGGTCAGCGACCTCCTGGCGGGTCTGCGGGCGCTCCATGAAGGTGCACAGCACGTCCCACTCGCGCAGGTTGACGTGCAGTACCAGGGCGCCGGGTGCCGGTCGAGAGGTTCGGTAGCGGATCGGCGGGGCTGTCTGCGGCACGCACGCAGCGTATCGACGGTCGTCCCCAGGGTTATCCACTTCCTGTTGACAACCCCGTGAATAGCGAAGGCCCCACCGGGGGGAATCGGTGGGGCCCTGCTGGAGATCGACTATAGCCGCGTGTCGCTCCCGGGCTTGGCCGCGCCCCGGCGCTACCGTCCGGCCGATGTGCACCTTGCCCAGACGCAGAAACGGCCGGTGATCGAGTGAGCTGAGCCCACCTTCACACCGACCGTCCCACCACAGGCTTGGCCGCCCTCGTGGTGGGGACGGTACTCGGACCCACCTGTCGTGTCACGCAGGCGGGCTTTCGGCGTGTCAACCGGCGCGTCGGGACGGTGTCGGGCTCGGCGAGGTGCACACCTTGCTCTTGGCGGTCCGGAGGACCGCTTGGCCGCCGAAGGCGGCCCATCTTCGTCTTGCGTTGAGAACTCTGGCCGTCCCCCGATACGGAGCTTGACGACAAGAGAGCGGTCCACAGGCGCCGCGTTTCCGCAGGTCAGGCGCACGACGCCTGTGGACATCCCTGTGAATCAGCCGGGGAAGGCGACCTTCTCGAACTCCAGCAGCGCCTGCGCCGCCGCCGTGGCGTTCTTCCAGCCACGCGGGTGCGCGGCGAACCGGTCGACCAGCTCGCGCGGGTAGGCCGCCAGCACGTCGACCGGGGCCGGGGGAGTGGGCGTCGGCGCGGGCTGCGTGGTGGGCACGAACAGCGTCATGTCGCCCTGCTGGCTCATCAGGTAGGTCAGCGCCTTGGTGCTGAGGAAGAAGTGGCCGTCCAGGCCCCAGCCCTCGCTCCAGGAGTTGACGCACTCCCAGAGGTCGGTGTCCAGGTCGTAGCCGATGATCTCCCACTCGTGGCCGCCCCGGACGGTGCCGGTCGGGTTGACCACGCCCTTCTTGTCCGGCGTGTCCATCCCGGAGAACCAGGAGAACCCGCCGATCAGCGGACCTTCCTGGATCCCGGCGTGGGCCTCGCCGATGCTGGTGATGTGCCGGTAGCCGGAGATCCAGCCGTGCTTCTGCATGGTCTTGGCCGAGGACAGGCCGTCACTGCCGGTGTCGTCGGGCTCCCAGGCCCCCGGGTAGCTGTCGAGCCGCGTCTCCTCGCGGTAGAGCGGCTGCACCAGGTCCGTCTGCACCGAGGCGGCGGCGAGCTTGGCCTGAACGTCGGCGGGCAGCGTGGCGAACAGGTTGCCCGAGCCCAGCGCACCGAGACCGGCGTTGATCGTGCAGCTGCCCAGGTCGCCCTGGTCGAAGACCGGGATGTGTCGCTCCCAGCGCACCGTCTTCGGGGTCGCCGTCGCGCCGACGCGGAAGGCCAGCGAGCGCGGGTCGTGATGGATGTGTCGCCCGAGCCGGTGGTGCTTCTTCTTGACTTCGGGGAGGAGGAGTCTGCGGTCAGCCATACCGCCAGTCTCGACGGCGTTTCTGAGCAGGCTGTCCCGCTCCGGTTACTCCTCGAAGCCGTGCTTGAAGCGGAACTCCAGCGGCGTGATCAGGCTGCCCACGTCGGTCCAGGCCGGGACGTCCGAGATGTCGCTGTCCACCGGGGCGACCCAGACCTTGTGCGCCTTGACGACCGTGGCCTCGCCGTTCTTGGCGAGGTCGATGCCGATGACCGTGTCAACCGGTGGCGAGCCCGGGGGAGTGCCGAGCATCCGCATCTCGAAGGGCTCGCCGAGCGCCAGCTCCAGCTGCTCGGGGTGATCCGTCGCCCAGTGCGCGACGCAGGCGACCCGGGCGGTCGACTCAGGGTTGATCGTCTCGTTGGCCCAGACCGGGCCTGGCCCGTCGGGGTACCAGCGCAGCGGGAACCATCCGCCGGGCAGGTAGGCCGCCAGCGGGGCGCCGAAGGGGTCGTAGACCCAGTCGCACAGGACGCACTCGGTCATGCCGTGGCGACGGCGTCGTCCAGCTCCTGCTGCAGCTCCACAGGCAGAGTCTCGCCCTGCTTGACCAGCAGCCGCCGCATGAACTCCGTCCGCGCCAGGCCCTGGTAGATCGCGGTCTCACCCGAGGTCTGGTAGCCGTCGGGGTAGACGTACTGGCGGCTGACCAGGCTCATCCGCCGGTCGTAGGTGTCGTGCCGCCCAGTGCTGCAGTGCCCGCAGCTCAGCTGCCGGGTGAACTGGATGATGTCGCCCGCTGTGTTGCGCAGGATGTGGAAGTCGTGGACGTGCTTCCAGGTGTGCCCCCAGCTCTTGCACTCCAGGAAGCGCTGCTTGTACTTCGCCGGGGCGCCGTTGTACTTCTCCGCCATCAGGACCTGTCCTTCGCGTCGTCGGGGACGAACAGCGCCATCGGGTGCTGGCGGATCCAGTACCGGGACTGCGGCAGAGTCGGTCGAACGGCCACCACGCCGTGGTCGGGGTGGATGACCTCCCAGCGGACATAGCCGCCGTCCTGGATGCGGTCCACCAGGTAGCCGTCGATCTCGTGCTGCCCCGGGCCGAGCATGGTCATGGCTTCGGCCGGTGGCGCTGCGTCATGTCGGCGACAATAGAACGCTATGTCAACAAGTCCAAGCGGGGGGTCACCCCGGCGTGTCAGGCGCGGACGTCCATGACCTTGTCGACGTAGCCCGCCAGCCAGGCGTTGGTCTCGCAGAGCGAGTGCGACAGGTGCAGGACCCGGAGCAGATCGCCGGACGCGGCGGCCTCGGTCATCTGCTCGGTCCAGTGCGACATCGTCCGGACGATCCCGGTGATCGTGGCGTGCTCGTCGGCGGTCGGGAGCGTGACTTGGAGACGTTCGGTATCCGTATCTGGGAGGTCCGTAGCCATGCTCATCACCCCGTCGACTATGCCGTCCGTGTCAACGGGGTCCGGCCCCGGCAACCCTGAACCCTCGACCTCGGAAACTCTCGACTCCAGCTTTAGTCGGGGGGTCTGACCTGCACGTTTGTATCGGAACAGGATCGACTTGACGGAACGCACGTTATCGGCGCCCGAAGCTGCTGGCCGGTAATGAGTTGTTCGCCGCAACTTTCTTCGCGGGTGGTGGTGTGCCGGTCATCAGCTCCCGGACGTCGGCCAGGCGGACCAGGCGCAGCCGCTGGCGGCCGAACGGGATCACGTCCAGCTCGCCCCGCTTCAGCCAGCCCTCGATGTAGGCGCGGGGGATGTCCAGGTCCCGGGCCACCTCGCTGATCGGCCGGGGCTTGGTGTCGTTCGGCGGCACGCCCCACTATGTCGCGGCGGCCATCTTGATCATGGCCACACCTTGGTGCTGCCCATGTAGAGCGCCGTGACCGAGGTGGACCCCAGGTAGATGCCACTGGGCGCGGTGGCGGCGTCGAACAGCTTGGGGTTCGCCGGAGGGACGGTGTTGTAGTTGTCGAAGATCGCCGTCTTCGCGGGGGTGAAGGTGCCGCTGTACCCGGTGCCCAGGATGACCTTCATCGCGTTGACCGGGATCGTGATGGCCTTGCTGGCCTGCTGGGTCCAGACGAGTCCGTCGGGGCTGGTGTCCCAGTAGGCCGTCGTCCCGGTCACGTCGGTCCGGATCCGCCACCAGGCGTGGGTCGTCGCCGAGTAGGCGATCGTCGCCACGGTGGTCGAGCCGCCAGCGGCGTCGCGGTAGTAGGCGATCAGGTTGGTCCCGACCATGTCCCACATCAGCGAGTTCTTGTTGGTCGAGTTGGCGACTCCGTCGAACAGCTGCAGGAACGTCTCCGGGGTGCCGGTGCCCGTGCCGGTCATGGCCTGCGCCACCTGCGCGTAGACCGCGTCCCCGGTGAGGTCGTAGGACAGCGCCGAGGTGATGCCGCCGGTGTAGCCGCTGTTCGCGGTGCAGACCAGCTGGCCGCCCGTGTCAACCGCTGCGGCGCCCCAGGACCACTTGGTGGTGTCCTGGCTGGCGAAGGTGTCGGTCAGCGTGGAGGACTTGGGGTTGGACACCGAGGCCAGCACGAACTGCATCGCGTTGACGTTGTGGCTGGTCGCGCCCGAGGGCGCCCAGGTGCCCGTGTAGACCTGCGAGGCGACGTTGGCCGCGTGCCCGAAGAAGGCACCGCCGAACCAGGTGGCCTCCTGGCCGGTGAAGTCCAGGGTCACCCCGGCCGGGGTGCCCAGGGTGTTCGCGTTGGTGGTCCGGTTCGCCGCCACCAGGAGCACGTCGCGGTTCCCGGCGTGCCCCGGCGCCGGGAAGGTGACCGTGGTGACGTCGGCCGTGGCGGTGTCGTAGACCGACGAGACCAGGGAGATGTCCCGGCCGCCGGTGTCGTACCAGGCGGCGGTCGTGGTCGCACCGGTGTTGCTGGGCAGGGTGGCGGTGACCGTGTCCCCGGCCTTGACCCCACCGAGCCGCGTGAAGACGTAGAGCGTGCCGGACGATCCACCGGTGCCCGGGTTCTTGCCGCGCATCGTCCAGCCGGACGGCACGGCCATCGCGGCCAGACCCTGGTTCGCCGCTTCGACGGTGAGGATGCCCAGGTGGCTGGTGGTCACCCCGGACGGGACGACGATGCTGGCGTCGGTCACCCCGGAGTTGGCGGTGCGCACCGAGTTGATGAAGGTCAGCGTGCCGGGCATGGAGGCCGGGCGGAACGCCACGGTGATCGCGCCGCTGGCCAGGCCGGTGGTGCCGGACTGGGTGAAGGTCCGGGCGGTGGACGCGCCCGCCGCATACTGCGTCTCGTAGGCGGTGACCAGCCGCTTGCCGGTACCGGCGGAGTCGATGATCCGGGTGACGCCGGACGGCATCGTCCAGTCCGAGGAGGACGCGGAGTCGATGATCGGCATGTAGACGATCGCCGTGCCGGGCTTGACCACGGTGACGGTGGGCGGCGTGACGCTTCCCGATCCGGGACTGTTCGTCGCGGCGGTGGTGTCCAGCGGGCTGACCGGGTCGACGTTGGACAGCCGGGTGATCGACGCGGAGACCTTCTGCACGGCGGCGGTCAGGCCGGTCAGCGTGTAGCTGGCGGGCTCGGTGGCCGTGGCGATCCGGTAGTAGAGGCCGCCCGCCGCGTTGGCCCCGGCGGTCTGGGTGGCGATGGTCGTCCAGCCGGAGAGGCTGGCCGGAGCCGTACCGCCGCCGACGGTGACCGCGAGCAGCAGCAGGTCGTTGGCCGAGACGCCGATCGGGACGTTGACCGTGAGCGCGGTGGCCGAGGCGTTCTCGGCCAGCGTCGCGTTGGTCATGTCAACCACGACTTCGTTGCCGTTGACGTTGTCCAGGATCGCGGTGCCGGGGCTGGCCTCGGTGCCCCAGTAGCCCGCCATCAGCTCGGTGAACAGGTTGGTGACCGCGAACGTCGGCGTCCACGGGGTACCGAGCGCGGTCCACGTCAGGGCGTCGGCGCTGTACTCCCAGGTGATCTGCGTTCCGGTGTGCCGGATGCGCAGGTACTTCATGGTGGCCGCGTTGTAGGCGATGCTGGTCGAGGTCGTCGTTCCGGCGATCCTCTTGTAGGCCCCGATGAAGCCGTTGGAGATGATGAAGGCGACCCAGTTGTTGTTGTCGACCTTCTGCCGGACGTGCAGCTCGGTGCTGCCGCTGCCGATGTTGGGTGTCTGGACGACCTGGATCGTGAAGGCGTCGCTGGTCAGGTCGTACCGGCTATTGCCGGAGACGTAGCCGTTGTAGCTGCTGTTGACCCCCAGGTTCAGCTGACCGGAGACCACCGAGGCGTTGGCGTCGTAGAACCACTTGGACGTGTCCTTGGTGGCGAAGGAGTCCGCGAGCTGGGACATCTTCGCCGGGGCGTTGACCTTGTAGGCGGCGAAGATCGTCTCGTAGCCGGTGGTCGACCCCGAGGGGGTCACGGTGACCGTGACCGCCGCGCCGGAAAGGGTGACCGCGTCGCCGTAGCCGCCGTACTCCGGGCTGGGTGCGGGGTTGTAGTAGTCGTCGGCCGTGACCAGCCCGCCGGAGAAGGTCACCGGGTTGTTGCTGTCCTGCGCGGCCAGCGCGATCAGCCAGGACGCGCCGCTGCTCACGTCCGGCGTGATCGAGGCGGTGGCGTAGGTGGTGGCCGGGCCCGAGCCGTTGCTGGACACCGAGGTCTGGTAGCCGACGACGCCCAGGGCCTCGATCAGGTAGAGCGTGCCGATGCCGCTGCCGTGGGTGACGGTGACCGTGTTGTCGGTGCCGCTCGCGCTGATCTTGTCGTAGATCGAGATGTTGCCGGACTGGACCGTCACGGAGTTGCGCTGCGTCCAGCCGGTCGGGACGGCCGTGACGTTCTGCCCTGACCCGGCGACGAACAGCAGGATCTGGGTGGAGCCAGTGGTCGCCCCGTAGGGCAGCGTGATCGTGGTCGTGGTGGCGGCGACCGTCGGCTTGACCGAGACCCGCTGGGCGACCCGGAACGGGATGGTGGCCACGGCTCAGCCGACGATCACGTAGAGCGTGTTCGCGTCCTTGGTCCCCAGCGCGGTGTAGGCGGCCTGGGTGACGACCGCGATGGTCGTCATCCCGGTGCCGGTGACGTTGCCGTTGCCGGTGCCCGCCCCGATCGCCGTGCGCGCGGCGGCGGCGCTCGCCGCCGTCATCACCGAGCGGCCGGTGGTCGTGGAGTCGAGGACGTCGGTGGAGGAGAGCGTGACCGCGCCCGTGCGCCCGGCCACCGAGGACACCGGCGACGCCGGGTAGGTCATCTGCCGCCAGCTGGCCAGCAGGGTGGAGTCGTCGGCGATGAGCTGCCAGTCGGTACCGAGGTCGGTGCGGGTCGCCCAGTCGCCGCGCTGCCCGACCAGGGCCAGCATCGCCGTCTGCGAGGCCACGGCGCCCAGGTAGTCGGTGAGCGCCACGGAGGGCAGCTGGGCCTGCGGGATCTTCCCCGTGCCGTCCAGGGTCGCCGCAGCCGCCCAGGTGTTGTCCCCGCGCAGGAACTTGGTCGAGTCCCGGGTGCCGGTGGCGGTCAGGTCGGTGACCGAGTGGGTGTGGCTGAGGTTGGCCTTCGTCGCCAGGCCGGGCACGGTCGGGCTGCCCGGGGTGCCGCCGAGGTCACCGGCGATGGCCGCCCGGGTGGACATCTGCTTGTCGACGTAGGCCTTGGGGGACAGCTGAGCGGCCGTCGTCGGGTCCGCGCTGCTGCCGCTGATGACCGTGCCGGTGAAGGTCGTGGTGGCGAAGTTGAAGCTCAGCGCCGTGCCCTGCGCGGCGTTCAGCCCGGAGAACGAGAGGTTGCTCTGGGTGACCTGGATGTAGGTCGTGCCGTCCCCGTAGGGCAGGAAGCGCACGTCGCCGTTCGGGTTGCCGATCCGGAACGCGGCGCCCTGGCTGGTGTCGGGGTTGTAGATCCGGGGCTCGCGGATGCCGCTGTTGTCGACGCCGCTGAACACCATCCCGGCGGCGTCGAAGTCGCCGTTGACGTCCCGCCGGATGACCGTGTTCGGGTCGTCCAGGTTGGTCGCGTCCACGATCTGCGCCGAGGTGTGGCTGTGGTTGACACCGCTGACCACGGTGGGCTCGTCGGCCGTGCCGCCGAGGTCCCCAGCCAGCTCCAGGATGCCCTTCACCGACGTGGAGGCCGCCGGGATCCCGAGGCCGCCGGTGTTGTCCCCGCCCTGCCGACCGCGCGGGCCCTGCACCAGGACCAGGTTGGCGCTGCCCAGCTCGACCAGGGTCAGCACGCACTCGGTCATCTCGACCGCGAACTCGCTGGCCGCGACGTAGAGGAAGGTCCGGCCGCCGCCCAGGCCGTGCACCTCGTAGTAGGTGCCGGACGGGACGATCTGGTCGTTGGGGACGAGGTTCCAGCTGAGCAGACCGTTCGCGTCGCTGACCGCGCTGACCGAGCGCGAGATCGGGGCCTGGGTGAACGGGTCCGGGGAGTTGAGGTCGTAGGAGTCCGGCGCGACGTCCAGCCGCAGCATCAGGGTGATGGTGACCGTGCGCCCGATGATCGGCAGGCCGTCGGGGCCGATCAGGTGGTGCACCACGGTGGTGAACCGGCTGCCGAAGTTGGCCACGGTCGTGGCCGGGTCCGTGGGTGCCTCGGCCGACCGGTTGCCGGACGTGTCAACCGCCGAGACGGTGTAGTTGTAGACGCCGCCGAGGGTGACCGTGGTGTCGACGAAGCTGGTGCCGACGATCGCTCCGGCGCCGGTCAGGTCCGACCCGTCGCGGCGCACCCGGTAGGACGCGACCCCGGCGTCATCGGTGCTGGGCGTCCAGCTCACCGTGATCTGGGTCGTCCCGGTCGGCGTGGCCGTGACGTTGCCGGGCTCGGTGGGCGGCGCGACGTCGAAGGTCTTGCTGAGCGTGACCCGCTCGGTGTTGGTCGTGTCCCGGCCGGAGTAGCGGATGGTGATCGCCGTGCCGGTGTCGGTGATGTCGAGCAGGCCGTGCTGCTGCTCGGTGGTGCCGACGGTGGCCTGGGTCGGCCAGGTGCCCTGCGAGTAGGGGCCGCCCTTGATCGAGGTGGAGTTGCCCAGCGGCGCGGCGCCAGCGACCGGCAGCGAGCCGGTGTTGCCGATGCTCGTGCCGTCGTCGGCCAGCAGCGCGTGCGAGTCGCCGTGGATCAGGAAGACCTTGGCGTTGGCCGTGTGGATGGCGTCGACCAGCCGCTGCGCGGCGGCCTTGTAGCCGCCCCACTTGTCCGAACCAGCGGTCGCCACCTCGACATACGGGACGTCCAGGCAGATGACCTTGACCGGGTAGGCCGGGTCGGCCAGCTCGGCGGCGATCCAGGCCTCCTGGGCCGTGCCGAACATCGTCTTGCTGGCGTTGTCCGTCGCCGAGGACGGGCTCTTGAACGACCGGCCGTCGGTCAGGATGAACTTGACCCGGCCGCGCCCGAAGGACCGGTAGATGCCGCCGGTCGGCAGGTCGGCGTCGACCGGGATGACCTCCCGGTAGGCGGCGTTGTAGCTCGGGGTCCAGGCGGCCGGGCCGCCGGTCCAGTCGTTGTTGCCCGAGTCGTGGTCGGACCACTGGTAGGCCAGCGGCATCCGGGTCAGGACGTCGTGCAGGCCGCTGTTGACCGCGATCTGGTTCTCGATCGAGGTCTGGTGAGTGGCCTGGGTGGTCGAGGTGCTGTTGTCGTAGTGCCAGTCGCCGAGGTGCAGGAACAGGTCCGGGGCGTTGGCCAGGATGTTGTCGAAGGACGTCCGGGTGGTGTTGCCCGAGGTCAGGCAGGACGCGAAGGCGACCCGGAAGCTCTTGACCGCCCCCGGGTTGTCGGTGGTGAACCGGCCGATCGACGTGGAGAGCACGCCGTCGACCTCGACCTGGTACCAGTACGCGGTGTCCGGCTGCAGGCCGACGATCATGTGACGGCTGTACTGGGAGACGTCCGGCACCTGCACGGGGGTGTAGCCGACGCCGGTTGACATGCCCGCGTCCTGGGCGACCTTCAGCCGCACCTGGGAGGCGTAGGCGGTCTTCACCGAGACCGGGACCGAGTTGCCCGTCGGGGTGCCCGCGATGGCGAAGACCAGGCTGCCGCTCGGCGCCGGGGTGGTGACCGAGGCAGCCGCCGACTCCACCGAGCGGTTCCCGGCCGCGTCGGCGGCCGAGACGGTGTAGCTGTAGGTGGTCTGCGCGGTCAGCCCGGTGTCCACGAACGACGTGCCGGTGACCGTGGCGACGTCGACCCCGCCCCGCCGCACCCGGTAGCTGGCCACGGCGGTGTCGTCGGTGCTCGGGCTCCAGGCGACGGTGACCTGGGTCGGCGAGTTGACGGTGGCGGTGACGTTGCTCGGGACGGTGGGCGACACCAGGTCGCCGGTGCCGACCTTCGTGCCGGGCCGGAAGGCCACCCCGAGGGAGACGGCAGCGTTGCTGGTCGCGTTGGTCTTGGTGAACTTGGCGGAGCCGGTCGCCCCGGCGACGGGGAACCCCTCGTAGGCGCTCTCCATCCGCCGCCCGATGCCGGTGGTGTCCAGGATGAGCGTCGTGCCGGGCGGCGGGGTGAAGTCGTCGGCGGTGACCGCCAGGACCGCCGCCGCGTAGATGACCAGCTCGTTGGCGAGCGTGGTGGTCATCGACGGCACGGTCGGACCGGCGGTGCTGCTGGTGGCGTTGTTGGCGGTGACGTCGATCGGAGTGGTCGTGTCAACCGCGTTCAGCCGCATCATCTGGGCCGAGATGCGGCTCGCGCCGCTGGTGTTGAAGCCGGAGAAGGTGTAGCTGGTCGGTTCGCTGGCGGTGGCCCAGCGGTAGAACAGGGCCATGTTGATGCCGACGTTGGTTGACGACTTGCCCAGGGTCCAGCCCGCCGGGGTGGCGGGCACGGTCGCCGTGGAGGTGGACTCCGCAACGAGGGCGACCAGCAGCTCACCAGCGAGAACCCCACCGGGGACCGCGATGGTGATCGCTGTGCCGGTGGAGACCTCGGCGAGCGTGGGGCTCCCGGCGATGAACGGCATCTGAGTCACGCGGCACCACCGGGCATGGTCAGATGATGGCAGGCGGTGATCGAGCGATGACGCCGCGCGACGGGGTCAGCTCCTCGGCAGGCTGCTCTGCGGGGTCAGATCACAACTCTCGCAGACCGCCCAGGCGGTGGCCTTCCCCTCCTTGCTGGCCGGGTGGACCACCACGTACTGCCGCTGCCCGCCGCAGCAGTTGCACTTGCGCGTCCGGTTCAGCTGCAGCTCGGCCATCTCACTCGCCGCCGCCCCCGTGCACCGGCTTCCCCGCCTGGGTCCAGCCGCTGGTCGCGTAGGCCCGCACCTTCTTGCTGAAGTGCCGGGCCAGCTCGGTGGGGACGTCCCCGTTGTGGATCATCAGCTGGCGCATGAACTCGTGGATCGAGTAGTGGCCGTTGCAGCAGACCGAGATCCGGTTGGCCGCGACGTTCGGTCCGCCGAGGCCTTCGGGCCAGACGTGGTGGGACTCGATCGGCACCCACTCGCGGTGCCGGTGGACGACGCACTCCTCGCCCATCGGCATGGTCGCCACCAGGTGGGCATGGCCCGCATCGTGGATGCTGGGCTCAGCTACCGACTGCGCGTTCGCCGTCACACACAGAGAGTGTCATGGGCGGGTCGAGGGTTCGGTCCCGCCGCAGTGGCATCCGAAGTGCCTGCGCGAACACGGCGACGAGAGCATCCTCGACCCGGGCTTCACGCTTCTGTCTCTGGGCCGCGACCTCGTCCATGAGCGCAGTGTGCGGGATCGACTCCGCTCTCCCGGGGACCTCGGTCGTTCCCTGCGCTCGCGCGTGTCGCTACAGCGGCTGTACCGAGATCGGCCGGGAAGCACAGGTTGCACCTGGTTGACACGGTTGAGGGCGCAGTCCCCTCTCGCTGGGTCGGTAACCTCACCGGAAGCCGAGAGCCCGGACCCGCTTCCCAGGGGTCCGGGCTCTTGCGTTCGTCGGCGATCCGGATGCCGCGACCGATGAACAGCGCGCCCAGCAGGCCCACGGCCAGCCAGGCGCCCAGCCCGATCAGGACGATCGTGAGCAGGAAGAACCAGTCGATGATCATCGGGCTCCCTGGTTGGTCTCCTCGTCCTGCTTGGCTTCCACCCGCGCCGCCTGCCAGGCCGAGAACGACCCCAGGAACAGCGCGATCATCGAGACGAAGCTGACGAAGATGACGCTCTCCAGCCAGCCCAGGGCGTAGGCCACGGCGGTGAACGGCAGCCAGAACGCCGTGCACCAGCCGTGGAAGGCCCGCAGGAAGTTCGGGCGCCCGAACAGCGCGAAGATCCTCACCGGGCGACCCGGCGGTGCTCCCGGCCGTCCAGGCTCATGTGCATGTAGGCGGCCACCAGCTCGTCGGGGCCGAACGCGCGGGCGACCAACGTGCTGGCCGGGCCGCAGACGCAGTCGGCGGAGCGCTCGTGCTCGATGAGGTCGCCGACCGGGATGATGTGCATCGGCTTCACGCCGCTGCCACCGCCAGCAGCTCGATGTCCTCGTCGCCGAGGTCCATGTCAACCGAGCACGGGCACCAGCCGGGGCACATCGCGGCGACGCCCTGGTGCACGCCCAGCTTCTCGAAGACCCAGCACTTCAGCTCGTCGGGGGCGTTGAGCCAGTCGGTGAGCAGGACCGGTCGCAGCGCGAGGAGCGCGAGGGCCGTCCGGACCACGCGACCTCCACGGCCATCCAGAGCGCGGTCCCGAAGGCCAGCCAGTCGCTCCACCGCAGGTGCACTCACGACGCCCTCCGCTCGACTGGCTCAGGGAAGGGCAGCTCCAGCTGGCCCTCGACGGTCTCGCGCGGGTCCAGGGTCGTCCGGCGCGTCATGGCGCGACCCGGCCGAACTCGCAGAACGCGGCGTGGGTGATCGGCATCAGGGTCTCCAGGGCGTCCTCGTACCCCGCCGCGACCTGCTGGATCTCCCACATCGGCTTGCTCGGGTAGGCCGCCGCCGGGTCCTCGGTGCGCAGGCTCAGGAAGGCCATCAGCGACCGGGCGTTGCAGGTCGTCCAGTAGGTGGTCATCAGGTTGACCGGCAGCACCATCCGGGCCACCTCGCGGGCGACGCCGCTGGCCAGCAGCGACTCGTACTCGCGGAAGGCCTCCCGGGCCAGCCGGGACAGCGAGCCGGTCACCTGGGCCCGCTGGAGGTAGCTGCCGGGCTGGATGTCGTAGGACATCGCCTTGCCGACCTGGGTCAGCCCGCGCTCGCTCGGGGGGATGTAGAACGTCGGGTCGAAGGCCTTGAACCGGCCGGACTCGCCGTTGTAGCTCCAGCCGATGCGGTGCCGCAGGTGCTCGGTGGCCACGCAGAGCGGCATCTGCACCCGGAAGCTGAAGGAGTTGTGCTCGAACGGGCTGCCGTGTCGGTCGCGCATCAGGGCCCGGATCAGGCCTTCCACCGGCCGGTCGATGTCCTCGGCCATCTGCCCGGCGGTTGACACGCGGGCGGCCGAGGCTACGAAGGCGTCCCGGGCGTTGGCGCTGGAGACCAGCTCGACGCTGATCTGACTGGTGAGCTGAACGTCCTGCACATCACTGGCTGCCACGAACCGTGTCTACAGGGTGACCCTCGATCGGAGTGTTCCGCCGCCGCAGCAGTAGGTTGACGCCCACCGCGCCGCTGATGCAGACCGAGCAGGGCACCGTCGCGGCGTCGATGCCGAGCATCAGCCCGTAGACCAGCATGAAGACCCCGGCGAACCCGAAGATCACCATCACGTCGCACAGGAAGCGGTCCCAGGGGTTCATCGGACCAGCGCTACCCGGGCGCGCGGCTGCTCACGCAGGTCCGGGATCACCCAGCCCCGTCGGGTCATGTCGTTGACGACGTCGGTCTTGTAGCCGATCGCCAGGCCCGCCTCCACCAGCTTCCAGGCGTCGCGGGTCTGCACCCGCATGTAGGGCAGGCAGCCGTGCAGGACGATCGTTGCGCGGGCCCCAGTGACCTGCCAGCGCAGCGAGGAGGACTCGATGCGCATGTGTTTGTCCGGGCAGTGCTCGGTGCACTGATGGCGGTTGTAGGCCTTCGGGATCGAGCGCACCTTGACCCCGGTGACCAGGGCCAGCCAGTCCAGCGCGGCGATCCGCCCCTGGATGGTCACCTCGGGCAGGCCGGTCCCCCGGTAGTCCCGTACCCGGAGCACCGCGAAGGAGTCGACCAGGGCGGCGGCGTAGGCCAGGTCAGCGGGCTCCAGTTTGGTTGACACAGCCCTGAATACTACGGTGGCGCGGTGCAGCTCTGGTGGCATCTCTACGGCGCGGACATCCCGGAGAAGGGCTACGCCTGCCAACTGCTGATCGGCGGCACCGACAAGGGGCCCGACGACATCCCCGCCACGATGCCCTTCGAGCTGGGCACGGTCATCGAGGACGGCACGACCGCCCGCCAGCTCCCCCGGCTCGGGTCATGGGACCACCGGCCGACGATCGCCGAGCAGAACGCCGTGCGGATCTTCGGCGGCCTGGACCCGGAGGTCCCGGCCGACAACGTGGACGACTACGGCGACGACCTCGACGGGCACCAGGACGACGACTGGTGAGGTCAGAAGACGCTGGTCAGCTTGTAGTTGCAGCCGATCTCGATGATCTGGCCCGCCAGCGGGGTGTCGAAGCGGCCGGAGGTGAAGACGACCTCGAAGTGCCCCTTGGTCGTGTTCGCCGTGACTTCGTAGTTCAGCGTGGCCGTGATGCCGTCGCCGAACAGACCGTTGAGCGTGCCGGTCTTCACGGTGCCCGGGTGGAAGACGATGTAGGCGCCGCCGAACCAGACGCTGTAGATCGCGTTGGGCGCGTCGGTGTCGCTGGGCGCGATCGGCCAGTCACCGGTCAGCGTGAAGGCCTCCTGGGAGCCCATGTCGGCGCCGAGGACGTGCTGGAACTTGTTGAGCACCGGCATGTTGATGCCCCAGCTGTAGGCCGAGATGTGGTCGGCCGGGACCACTCCCCCACCGCCAGCGGGCGCCGGGGGCGGGGTGGGCAGCGCGGAGAGCCGGGAGATCAGCTCGTCCTCGGTGACCAGGTCGACCAGCGGGCCGTCCAGATTGTCCAGGATGGCGATCCGCGCGATCGAGACCGTCGTCGCCGGGATCTCCATCGGCACCCGGACGACCACCGGGTGGTCCTCGATGCCGGTGACCACGTAGGTCGGGGTGCCGTGCCCGGGGTACTTGGGCAGGTCCCAGGTCAGGTTGCCGTGGCTGTCGCTGATCGCGTTGACCACGCCGACCTTCTGGAAGGTCCCCGGCGTCGGGCTGTCCGGCCCACCCAGGTAGACCGCGACCTGCGCCTTCCGCCCCGAGATCGGGTGGTTGCTGCCGTCGACTACTACGTGGCTGAGGGTGGTCACGAACCCAGGATGACAGGTCCACTACGCGCAGTGATGGACGCGGTCCGTGTTGACACTGTTGACACGAAGGGTGCATACTCTCCGCATGGTCACTTGCCCGAGCTGCGGTCACGCCTTCCACCCGAAGGCCTGCACCCCCTGCCCACCCGAACCGCCCGTCGGCACCTGGATGAAGGACCGCTTCGGCGGCACCACCCAGCGCCGCGTCTACCAGGGCCACGACGGCTGGGGGCAGCCCGGCGTCTGGAACTACGGCGTCTGGGAGTCCATGTGGGCCGCGCGCGGCCCCTACACCGAGTGCGGCCCCTGGGGCGCCGAACTGACCACCAACCAGAAGGAGGCCTGACATGGCCCAGCGTGTGATCACCTACGTCCAGTACACCGACGACCTGACCGGCGAGGAGTTCGGCGAGCAGGACGGCGAGACCGTCGTCTACGCCATCGACGGCGCGCACTACGAGATCGACCTGGTCGCCTCGAACGCCAAGGCGCTGCGCGAGCTGCTGGCGCCCTACCTGCAGGTGTCCCGCAAGACGGTTGACACGCGCGGCCGGAAGCTCGTGAAGGGCGGCGGTCAGGGCACCCACCCGGAGAAGAAGCGCCGCCGGACCAAGGACGAGATGGCGCGCATCCGCGCCTGGGCCAAGGAGAACGGCTACCCGACCGGGGAGAACACGACCACGCCCAACCGCGTCCCCTTCGACACCGTGCAGGCCTACGCCCGGCTGGTGGAGGAGGCGTGATCAAGGCCGTCGCCACTCAGAAGGACGGCAGCACGGCGGTGTTCCTGGGGCTGTCCCGGGAGAACGTCGACCGGCTGCTGGCCAACCAGCCGATCGCGGTCAAGCTGCGCGAGCTGCACCCGGACCTGCCCGACCTCACGGTCATCCTGCTGGGCGGGGAGACCGAGGCGGACATCGCCGAGGACCTGCGGGTGCTCGGTCCGATGCCCTCTAGTTGACATTGTTGACAAGCGTGCCATACCATGAGGGCATGACGCAGATGGATGGCCCCAGCCTCGATGACCTCCTCCCCTTCCGGCACGTCGCTCAGGAGCAGCAGGACCTGATCCTCGGCCTGGACCACCTGGACGACGGCGAGAAGGCCAGCGTGCTGAGCACCCTGGACGACATCGCCAGCGGTGACTACTTCTGGCCGCGCACCGAGGAGCAGCTGCACGACTCGATGGCCGACGTCTACGGCCTCGTGCGCGGCTCGGACGGCCTCTGGCGGGACGCGCTGGTGCCCGATGGCAAGGGCGGCTGGGTGCTCGACCCGTCGGTGGTCGCGTGAGCGCCAAGCCCCGCCCGCGCCCCTGCGCGTCCTGCCCCTACCGGCGGGACGTGCCCAGCGGCGTGTGGGCGGCCGAGGAGTACGAGAAGCTGCCCGGCTACGACGGGGACACCGCCTACCAGCACCCCAGCGCCTTCTTCTGCCACGCGCAGGACGGCTCGGTCTGCTCGGGCTGGCTCGGGCACACCGACCCCTATCACCTGCTCGGGGTGCGCCTCGGGATCTCGATGGGGACCCTGGACCCGGCCTGCGCGGAGTACACGACCGACGTCCCGCTGTTCGCCAGCGGTCAAGAAGCGGCCGAGCACGGAGTCGCTGACATTCAAGATCCATCGCCGAAAGCGGCGGAGATCATTCGCAAGATCATTCACAAGCGACGGGTCGAAAGGCTGCGGGGAAAGCCATGATCAGCAAGGCCACGAAGTGGAAGTTCTTGGCGGTCAACGGCTGGTTGATCTTCTTCGGCGCCGTGATTGGTTGGTCTTCACCAACATTTCCGTGGGGCGTCTTGGCCATCGCCGTGGGACTCAGCTGCCTGGCTGTCTCGGCCACGCTGAAGGAGCGGGACCGGCACTGAGCCGGAAGTTACCGGCGAGTCAGACGCCGCTTTGGCTTGTGGCCGTCTTAGTTGACATGGTCCCCTATTCAACGTGGGCGCAGACACACCCCGACTTGGTCGCTACTTCGGAACGCAGGAGCAGGTGGATTCCTGGCAGGGAGACTGCACAGCGAAGCACCCAACCTTCGGTGTGCTCTGCCTTCTCAGTGGTCACCCGCACCGCGTCAGCCACTTCGCTAGAGGCGTCACAGACGACGGCCAGATGTGGCAGTTGCACTGGTGGCTACCGCGCGCTCAGCACGAAGCGCCGGACATGAAGGCCGACCACGTTCCGGAGTGGGCCGAGGTCATCTAGGCCATCTCGTAGGCTGTCCAGCACAGACGGGTTGACCCCAAAGGTGCTCGGCTGCTCTGTCCCTTCGAGCAGCTGGAGGCTGCCCGCATGTCAACCACTGTCGCCGCCCGCTTCTACGTCGCCGAGGTCCACAAGAAGGCCTACGGCGGCCCCGGCACCGAGCCCCAGCGCGACGTCAAGCTCCAGGCCGCCACGCGCGGCGAGGAGAACAAGTCCTGGGCGCAGTACACCCCCAGCGGCTGGATCACCATGACGGTCAACGGCCCGGCCGGTGAGTGGTTCGAGGAGAACCTGGGCCGCGACATCGCGGTCAGCTTCGCGGTGGCCGAGGAGGCCGGGCCGACGAAGTTCAGCTAGAGCTTGGCGAAGGTGCTGAACTCGCTGACCGCCATCGCGGTGACCCCGTCGACCCGGGGGCCGTGCCAGTAGCGGTAGCGCTCCAGCGCCTTCAGGAACGCCCGGCAGGCCGGGGGCAGGCAGAGACCTGCCCCCGGCCTTCCTGCGGCTCTGGGGGCGCTCACGCGGCGAGCGCGTGGGCTTCGGGGTGCGGGCACCGCTTGGTGACCGTCACCGAGGCGACCTTGACCGTGACCACGCCGGACCAGACCAGGGACACCGCGTGCGTGCGGTCCCGGGCGCCGATCTTGGCCATCACGTTGCGCAGGTGGCTCTTGACCGTGTCCTCGGACAGGCCGTAGTCCCGGGCGATCATCCGGTTGGACTTGCCCTCGCACAGCGACTCCAGGACGGCGCGCTCCATCCGGGTGACCAGCACCTGCAGGCTCGGGCCCCGGTGCAGCTCGGGCTCCCAGTCCTCCAGGTCGGCGATCTCCTCGGCGCCCAGCGGCGTCCCCTTGGGGGTGCGCATCGGCGGCCGGGGCTTGGGCGCCAGGACCTTCATCGCTCCACCCGCCGGTTGACATGGGACTTGCACTGCGGGCAGGCGTCCCGGTTGCCGACGGGCATGATGCCGTCGCTGTCGATGTGCAGCACGGGGAACCGCATCAGCGTGTGGTCCCCGCAGGTACGGCACCACAGGCCGAGCGTGGGCTCCCCCAGCTCGATGGTCTTCACGCGGCGCAGTCTCTCAGTGACGCACGGTCGTCAGGTGCCGCTGCCGCTCGAACTGCAGGTAGGCGCGCGAGGCCTGCGGCCCCTCCTGGCCTTGGTAGTGGCTGCCCAGGATCTTGGAGCCGTAGGGGTTCTCCGCCCGGCTGGTCAGGTCGAAGAAGCACACCTGGCCGATGAACATCCCCGGCCACAGCAGCACCGGGCGCGGCGCGACGTTCTTCAGCTCCAGGGTCACGTAGCCGTCGAAGCCGGGGTCGATGAAGCCAGCGGTGGAGTGCACCTCGATGCCCAGGCGGCCGATCGAGGACTTGCCCTCCAGCCGCCCGGCGATGTTGTCCGGCAGTGTCAACCGCTCGACCGTGCTGCCCAGCGCGAAGGCGCCCGGCGCCAGCTGGAAGGCGTCCCCGTCCTCGACGTCGATGGTCAGCATCGACTCGGAGACCTTCGGGTCGATGGGGAGGTTGTCGGGTCCGCCGAACATCAGGAACCGGGCGTCCAGCCGGACGTCGACCGAGCACGGCTGCATCGCGCGCGGCGCGGCCGGGGAGATGGAGATCTGCCGGTTCTCGACGGCGCGGGCGATGTCGCGGTCACTCAGCATGGACATCAGCCCTGCTCCTCGCGGACCTTGCGCACGCGCAGGTCGAACATCGCGCCGCCGGGCAGGCCGGAGCGCACCAGGGCGCCCTGGCTGGTGGCCAGGATCGCGGCCTGTCCCAGGGTCAGCCGGGTGCGCAGGCCGGGGCCCTCGTGGAACCACTTGCCCGCGCGCTCGTAGCGGACCACCTCGGTCCCGTCGGCCAGCTGCGCGTGGATCCGCCGGTCGGTCTGGAGCGGCAGGGCGGCAGCGGCCTGCCGCGCCTCGCGCTCGATCTGCTCCATCAGCTGCGCCACGGTCATGTCCAGCGGCGACGTCGGCGGAGCGGTTGACACGGGTGTTGCCTGTTGCGCAACAAGCAACAGCTGGTTCCGGTCGGCCGCGATCATCTCGGGCGAGATCGCGGCCAGCTCGGTGGTCTCGGCGGCGATCCGCCGGTCGTTGCTCTCGCGCAGCCGGGCGTAGGGCGCCGGACGCGGCGGCGGTACCGGGATGTTGACCTGCGTCGGCGCCACGACCCCGGGCATCTTGACCTGGCCGGGGCCCTTGGCGACGTGCGGGCTGCCGGAGTGCCGGATGCGCAGGGCGTCGCGCTGCACCTCGGAGGCCGACAGCGCCCGCCGGATGACGGTGTCCGGGCCGGGGCTCGGCTTCTTGCGGGTCAGGTGCCAGGCCAGCGCGCCCAACAGCGCGAGGATCAGCACACCCAGCACGATCAGCACCAGGTGGTGCGCGGTCATCTCAGCTCCAGTCGTCTGCGTCGTCCATCGGGATCAGCTCGGCGTCGATGACGCCGTCGCTCAGACCCTCGACGTCCTCGGGGTAGGCACTCTCGGTGATGTCGCTCGGCATCAGCGCGGGCGCCAGCGCGGCGAGCTTGTTGCGGATGACCTCGGCCGGGGAGAGCTGCTGGGTCTCGTTGCCCTCGCTCGGCTGGACCCGGAAGTGGACCTCCTTGGGCGGCGCGAGGCCGACCCGGTCCAGGATCGCCTGGGAGGCCTGCACCCGGGCGATCTCGCTCTTGCCGTTCTCGGCGATGTCAACCAGCGCATCGGCGGCCGTGGGGGCGCCGTGCGCGAGGATCGACCAGGCGGAGCGCACGGCCGAGATCGCCGAGGACTGGTCACCCTTGGCGACCGGCTCGTTGCTCACCGTTCGAGTATGAGGGCAGGCGTCAACGCCCCGTGTTCCGCCGGGGCGTCGGCGTGTCGGGCTCAGAGGCCGCGCGCGTACCCGTCCGAACCCACGAGGGACTTCAGCTGCTCGACCGGCACGCCGGTCATCGTGACCACCCGCTCGATGTGGTAGCCCTGCTTGATCAGGTGCCGGGCCTCGGCGGGCGTCCAGCTGATCGGCGCGGGCTTGGTCTCGCGGCTCGGGGTCTTGGCGGGGGCGGGGGTCTCGGTCATCTGCGTCTCCTCGATCGGTTCCGGGCGGTAGGGGATGTGGGTCTGGCCATCCAGCTGCGCGTCCAGCGCCGCCAGCGCCCGCTCAGCGGCCTCGCGCTCCTGGCGCGCTCTCACCAGTCGCCCGTCGGTGGCCAGCCGCGTCTGGCGGCGTACAGCGGGGTCGTTCTTCTTGTTGCGGCCCCAGCTCGACCCGTGGGTGCCGACCTCGCGGCGCTGCTGCTTGCTCGACCCGCGCTCGTCGCGCTTGCGGCGTCCGGCGTCCTTCGCCATCAGCGGCGCACCGGTGCGGGGATCGTCGTGCGCTTCGCGGCCATGCCCGACAGCTCCTCGGCGTGCATCTCGCGCTGCAGCTCCAGCTTGCGGCGGGCCCAGGGCTCCAGCTTCGGATCGGTCAGCTGCTCGTCCAGCGCGGCGATCTGGGAGCGGACCTCCTCGGCCCTGGCGCGGCGCTGCGCGATCACCGGGCCGATCCAGAAGCGCCAGGTCACGAACGGCAGGAAGGTGCCCAGCAGGCCGCTGATGAACCAGACGGCCCACATCGCCCAGCTGTGGTCCAGCGGTGTGCCGTCCACGGCCAGGTCGACCAGGGCGAGCACCAGGACGATGGCCGACCACATCCAGGCCCGCCACTGTGTCAACCAGTAGTGCGTGCCGGAGCGGTAGTCCCAGCGGATCGCGCGGGGACGGGGGACGAAGCGGAAGCAGTTGATGCTGATGGATCGCATGACTGAGGTGTGAGTGCTCTCTGGGAAGGCAGCGCCGGATGTCTCAACGCTGCAGGGAGTAGACCTTCTCGGACACGATGAGCGGACGGCCCTCGGGTCCCTTGGTGTACGGCGCGATCCACACCCGGACGCGGAACCGCGTCGGGTCCTCGGGGTACGGCTCGGCCAGCGGGTGGTTCGGCCCGCACGCCCGCCACGCGGGGTGGCCACGGACGACCCACCGATGGTGCCACTCGACCAGCGACTCGCCCTCGGCCCGCGCGGTCTTGCGGTTGCGCAGCCGGATCACGACGACGCGCGGCGGGATGTTGGCCCGCCCGGCGCGCTTGCGGAACGGCCGGGGGACGTCGGCCGGGCCGATGTCGGTGACGGTCTGGTTGCACAGCAGCCAGAAGGCGTGGATCAGCCGGGTCAGGTTGCTGTACTCGACCGGCACCCCGCCCTCGGCCAGGATCGTCTCGATCTTGGCCTCCGGTGCGGGCTGCCAGGCCGGGCCCAGCCGCTGCTGGTCGGTGATCGACTGCGCGCCGGTGAAGCCCCAGCGGCCCTGCAGCTGGTTGCGCAGCGCCTCGACCTCGGGCTCGTCGCGGGCCAGCTCCAGGGCGACCTGGTCGGGCTCCTCCCGGTGGTCGTTGAACATCCAGAGCATCGTCCACTCGGTGGGCTCCCCGGAGTCGTGACGACGGCTCTCGGCGATGATCGGGCCCCAGACGATCCAGGAGATCCGCATCTGCTTGCCGCGCACGTCCTGGAAGGGCAGGCCGCCCTCGAACCGGGCGATGCCCGCCCGGGTCGGCATCATCAGCCGGTTGATCCGGTCGGTCTCGTCCAGCTGCGTGGCGGCGAAGGAGACCAGGCTGGTCATGTCGGCGGTGACGTGGAAGCACTCCGCCTCGGGCAGCACCCGGCGCAGCGTCTCGATGGTGACGGCGGCGTTGTTGCGCGCCCGCGACTCGTCCAGGCCCTCCTTGGCCGCGATGTCGGAGTCCTTGAAGTCCAGGAACACCTGGTGGCGCCAGGCGCCCTTCAACGTCGGGTTCTCCAGCCGGGCCATCAGGTCGGCCTTGTGGTCCAGCAGCTCCGGCGGGTTCATCAGACGGTCCGCAGGTACTCGGCGAAGCCCTCGTGGTCGCCCTCGTAGCTGCCCAGGCCGAAGGCCAGGCTCGGCAGGTCCTCGCCGTAGACCTTGCCGTCGCGGCGGGCCACACGGACGGTGTTCAGGTCGTTCTCCCGCAGGAAGTCGGCGGTGACCTGGCTGGTGGGGATGATCCCTGTCTGCGTCATGCCCTTAGTATGCCATGCCTGTCAACAGTGTCAACACGGGGGCCATCAGTGCCACCGGCGTGTCTCGGAGTCGGTGTTCGCCACGGAGGCGTCGACCTTGGCCCGCAGCGGGTCCAGCCGCACCGGCCCGGCCTGGTGCTTGCGCACCTCGCGGTAGAGCCGCTTCAGGCTCTCCTCCAGCGCGGGCAGCGGCACCTCTTGCCCGTTGCGCACTGCGCTCGACTGCGCCGCGCGCCGTGTCAACCGGGGCCAGTCGCCCCGGTTGATCAGGTCCGCGCAGACGCCGCAGGCGCTCCAGGCGTTGGTGGACCCCCAGTCGGTGATCGTCCGGTCCAGCCGCATCGGCATCTCGAAGTCGGCGACCGGCAGCTCCCAGACCACGCCCTCGTAGGTCAGGCAGAAGTCGCAGCGCAGCCGGACGTTGGCCTCGCCCAGCACGGAGTACGGGATCGGCTCGACCGCGTGGTTGACACCCTCGTCGCGGTCGGGCTCGGTGTGGTCCCAGACGACGCCGTGCACGGTGCGCTTCTTGGTCACCGGGTCGACGGTGACGTCCTCCAGCCGCTCCAGGGACCGCCTGCACACGCGGCAGGCCATCCACTCCTCCATCGGGCCCATCGTCGGCCCGGGGCGGGGTCCGGTCACGACCAGCCCAGGCGCCGGTGGTCGGAGTCGACGGGGGCGTTCAGCGGGTCGATGGCGTCCGGGCGGTCGAACTCGCGCATCTCGACGCTCTGCACCGGGCTGCTCAGCAGCATCCCGGAGCCGTCGGGCATCTCGCAGACCATGAACATCCCCTCGGTCAGCTCCTCGCGCTTGACCGCCTCGCGCCAGGGCAGCACCAGGGTGTTGGTCTTGCGGCCCTCCTCGTCGGTGAAGCCGATGATCCGGCGGGGCTCGGTGTAGCCGCCCAGGTGGTTGGGGATGACGCCGTCGCTGGCCCAGGCGTGCACCGGGTAGGGCAGCTTGGTCAGCTCGGTGCCGTCGTCCAGGACGTGGTCCACGACCGGCGCGGGCTGCAGGGTGATCAGGTTCTCGCGGCTCACAGGTGCTCCTCGATGTCGTCGGCGGCGTAGGGCTCGCCGGTGTAGGGGCGGATCTCGGACGGTGCGTCGAACAGGCGGCGATTGACACCGAGGAAGCGGTGCAGGCGGCCCAGCTCCTGGTCCTTGTCCCGCCAGGGGCGGCCGTCGAAGCGGAGCAGGTCCCACTTGCTGTCCACCGGCGGCCGGGACGGCTTGTGCTCCCAGGACTTGCGGGCCCGGTAGCGGAAGTGCCACCGCTCGACCAGCAGCTGGACGGCGTCCTTCTTGGTCCGGACGTCCTTGGCGATCAGCTCCAGGCCGTTGACCGGGTCGTTCGGGATCGTCATCCAGACGTCCCAGGTGACCAGCCGGGACACGCTGCCGATCGGCCACTCCGGGCCCCAGCGGTCGATGAACACCGTGGAGGCCTCGCCGTTCTTGATCGCGTGCACGCCTCGGTAGACGGCCACGGGGTCGCCCCCGGGGTCGCCCGGCTCGTAGACGGTGATGATCACGCGGTCCCCCTCGGCACCGCGTAGCGGGTGCGGCCGTCCTCGGTGAACCGCACGCAGCCGCACACCGGGCAGGTCTGGCTCTCGCCCTCGGCGGGGAAGTCGGTGACCGGGAACGGCGTCCCGGGCTTCCCGCCCCAGTTGTGCCCGTCCTTGCGGCACGCCTCGACCGGCGGCCAGGGGCCGTACCAAGCCTCGTTCTCGGCCGTCCACGCGGGCATCAGGGCTGCCGCCCCAGGCCGTCCATCAGGTGCAGGACGACGAACAGCGCGGCCAGCGCCAGCAGGATCACCGGTGGCCCCGCAGCGTCCAGAAGACGTGCACGGCGAAGAACGGGACCGCGTGCTGGGTCCACCAGGGCTGCGCCCGGTCGGCGGCGGGGTCGGGGAACACTGTCTGCGTCACGCATTGACTATAAGTCGGGAGTGTCAACAGTGTCAACAGGGAGCACTCCCCGGTGTGTCCCGTCCACCGGCGGGGCCAGCACGTCCTTCAGCCGGGCGTCGCCGACCCACACGCCGCGCTCGATGTTGGTGGCCAGGTGGTTCAGCAGGTCGGCGAAGTTCCAGCTCAGCCGGTTGAACACGGTGTCCGACGTGCGCGGGTTGTCCAGCCGCCGCTTGACCTCCAGCAGCCGCTCCACGGTGACCTCGTAGGTGCTCGGCAGCTTGGGCGGCGGCGCCGGGGTGTAGCGGGCGAACAGCGTGCGCAGCTCCATCTCGTCGGCCGCGCTGCGTGTCTCCTGCTTGGTCAGGTCGGTGTAGCGCTTGACCCCGATCAGCCAGGCGTCGGCCCGGTCGTTCTGCTTGGGCATGGCCACCTCGATGCCCTGCTCGCGCAGCATCCGGTCCTGCCAGGCCTCGACCGTCTCGCCCTCGCCCCAGGCCATGTCAACCACCCCTCGTCGGCGGCGTCCCGGCGATCCGGTCGGTGCCGTCGGTCAGCAGGACGACGTTCGTCCAGCCCATCTGCTCCAAGGTCTGCGCCACGGCTTTCATCACGGCCGCCGCGACAGACAGAGACAGCGGCAGCTCCAGGCGCACCACGGACTCGGTGCCGTCGGGCAGCCTCACCCCAGCACCAGCTGCAGCCGCTCGCGCAGCGTCGCCCCGTCCGGCGGGTTCCCGGCCGCACTGCGCCAGCCCAGGGCGTCGTGGAAGTCGGCCAGCACCCGGTTGTCCGGGTCGTGGGTGTAGATCCACTCGGCCAGGGCGTCGATGGCCAGCAGCACCGGGTGGACGCGGTTGACAGCCGGGTGCAGCGGCATCCAGTAGTCGGCGCGCTCCGAGGGCGGCGGGATCGGCTCGTCCAGGAAGAACACCAGCGGCCCGTTGGCGGGGTTGGCCAGCAGCTCGGCGCAGCCGTAGCAGTAGGCAGTGCGCTCGGTGCGCATCCCGTCGTGGGAGCGGTAGGTGCCGCGCACGGTGGCCTCGTTGGTGCACCGCACGCTCGGGCAGCGCTCAGCCATCGGCCCGCTCCTCGCGCTCGCGGGCCTCGTCCTCGGCGTCGGCCCCGGCCTGCCGGTAGCCGATGTCGCGGGCCAGCCCGATGGTGCGGGCGATCACGGCCTTGGCGTCCTCGTAGAGGTGCTGCAGCCCGGCCTCGAACGCGGCGTGGTCGATCTGGGAGTCCAGGGCCGCGTCGCCGGTTGACACCGGCTCCGGCCTCGGCTTGGCCAGCCGCTCGGCCAGGAACGGCACCTCGCTCAGCTGCGCGCGGGCCATCTTGCGGTAGTAGTCCCGGCCGGGCTCGGACTCCTGGCCCCAGTTCAGGTGCTCGGTGTCGAAGTGGTGGTGCAGCCAGCGGGCCAGCTGCTCGATGTGGTCGGTCTCCTGGCGGATCAGGGCGGCCTCCTCGGCCCCGGTCACCGGGTCGCTGGCCTGCCCGGCCCGCTCCTGGTCGACGGCGATCAGGATCCACTCGACCCGGTCGGCCTCGTCCAGCTCCAGCCACGTCTTGGGCGCGTCGGGGCGCCTGCGCTCGTACAGCTCGCGGCCCAGCTCCTGGTGCCGCTCACGCTCGGCCTGCAGCTCGTAGCGCTCGGCCTCGTCGTCCCTGCTCATCGGTGTCCTCTCAACGCGGGCGGGCCCGCCACCAGGTGCGGTGGCGGGCCCAGGGGGGCGGGCAGGTCAGGCGTCGTCGTCCTCGTCGTCCTCGATCTGGATGCCGGGCATCCCGGGCACGCTCACGCCCTTGCGGGCGTAGGTCTCGGCCTGGGTGGGCTTGGCGCCCTCGTGCAGGACGGTGATCTGGTCCAGCGGGATCAGGTAGTCCCGGCTGCCCTTGACCACGATCGCGGGCAGCGGGCCCTCGGGGTACACGGCCAGCAGCTCGTAGGGCCCCCAGGTGCGGCTGGACTTGGTCCGCACGGTGACCTCGGAGCCGATCAGGCTGGCCAGGAAGGCGATGGACGTGGTGGGCGTGTCGTTGCTCGTCTGCGTCATGGGTTGAACTATAGCGGACTTGTCAACTACGTCAACACGGGGGTGCACGAAGGGCCCGGCTACCAGGGCTTGAACGCCTTGGGCCGGGCCCTCCTGGCGACGCCATGCACGCCGCCTGCCGCTGCGACGGGATGCACCCGGCGCATGGAAACCGGGGAGTGCCGCCGGGTTGCGAACCCGCAGGGCTGGAAGGACTCGAACCTCCGACACGCGGCTTTGGAGACCACTGCTCTGCCAGCTGAGCTACAACCCTGAGACCCGCCCGGTTCCCGGTGCGCTCAGCCGCTCATGCGTCCCCGCAAGGATCGCTGGCTCTGGTCGTCACTGTCGGGAGTCCGGACGGGCAGGACGGACTATAGCCCCTTCACACGTCCCCGACGTGGCACCGGGGCGTGTTGTCCGGTCAGGCGGCTACTCGCTCTGTAGATCGGCGGGGGACGGGCACGCCCAGCCCGGTGGCCAGCCGCTCGACCAGGGCCTCCTGCAGCTCGGTCAGTGCCGGGCGCAGCTCGGGGTGGTCCCGGCGCTCGTGCTCGGCCTGCACGGCCGCGAAGAACGCCTCCTGCCCCTCGTGGTCGGCGTAGGCCACGGTCAGCGGCGGGCTCTCGTCCCCTGTCAACCGCAGCTCCAGCTCCGGCAGGGAGAACCGGAAGCCGCAGCCGGAGGTCTCGTCGTGCGGGCAGGTGTGGTGGGTCCAGCGCGCGGTCACCAGGTCGGCCTTGGTCACGGCCTCGATGCTGCTCCCACCGGTCTCAGCGGCCGGTCCCGTCTCGGTGCCCGGCACATGCCCATCAGCTGCAGGTACAGGCAGTTGCTGGCCGACCAGAACCCGTCCGGGCAGCCGCCGGGGATCCTCCCGACCTGCTCGCTGGCCCAGCGGTGCGTGCGCTTCACTCGGCCACTCCCCCGATCCGCGCCGCCTCCAGCACCCGCAGCTTCGCCCAGGCCTTACGGTGCCACCAGCGCAGCCGGACCCAGTAGATCCCGCCCGACCAGCCGTCATCAGCGTGCCGGGACACGAACAGCCGCCCGCAGCCGAAGCACCGCGCCACGGCGTTCTCCAGCTTGGTCTTCACCTCGGCCGGTTCCCCACCGTCAGGCGCGGGCACGTAGCGGGTGAGGCTCGGGACCGGCGGCAGGTCGTGGATGTGCGTGGCGGCGTCGCCGGTGGCCAGCAGCTCGCCCATCAGCCCCTCATCGCAGGATGCAGCCCTTGTGCGGGATGGCGTGACGCGGCGGTTGACAGCGTTCCCGCAGCTCAGCGGCCCGCCGGTGCTCGGCCGGGGTCAGCTTGCCGCCCCAGGCGAGGTCCCGGGCGGCGTTGCGGTGCCAGCCCCGGTGGTGCTCGGCGAACCGGCACTCGACCAGCAGGCCGCTCTCCAGCCCGGCCGCCCAGGCCTGTGGGCAGGGCGCCAGGACGGGCTCAGGGGTGGGTGCGGGCTCAGTCCTCACCGGGCTCCCTCCAGGCGCTCAGCGGCAGGCTCGCGGCCTTGCACAGGGCGTCGCGCTGGTTCCACGCCCGGACCTCGATCCGGAACGGGGTGACCAGGTCCTCGGGCATCCACTCGGCGTCGGTGTGCCCCTCGACGCCCACCACGCCGTAGCTGCCCCGGCTCGTCGCGGTCAGCCGGAAGGTGTGCCCGGCCTCGGGGTCGTCCCGCTCGGCCCGCCACTGCTCCTCGGTGAACGGCGCGCGCTCGGTCTCGGCCAGCAGCGCCATCACCGCCTCGGCCGCTCGGGGTGCGGTGCGGCCCATCACGGCCAGCTCGATCCGGTGCTGCAGCTCGGTGTCAACCACGCTCGGCCTCCTCCTCGTGTAGTCGTCGGTGGGTCTCCTTGGCGATCTCCGGGCCCAGCCGCCGGTCGACCGGGTGCTCGTGATCCACGCCCAGGTGCTGCAGCAGGCCCTCGACGCCCAGCTGCTTGTGCACGATCGGCAGCGGCCTCGGGTGCTGCCCGGCCTGCAGGGTCATGCGCGCTCCTCGACGTCGGGGCCGAACAGCGTGATCGGGAACGCCGTGCCGTCCACCACGGCCGGGTTCATCGTGGAGAACCGCACCGTCCAGCCGCTGGCCGGATCGGCGCGCTCGACCACGGAGCACAGCCCGTCGGGGTTGTCCGCGCTCGGCAGCTCGCCGCACTGGTGCCGGACGTCGGCATCGGGGTGGTGGCGCGGCAGCGCGCAGCCGTGGCTGCCCCAGAACGTCTGGCACAGCGTGCTCACGGCTCGACCCCCTCGACGCCGCAGTCACAGGGCCCGGCCTTGCCCTCGTCGTCGGGCAGGCTCGCGCAGCTCGGGTGGTGCACCAGGTGCACGCTCTCGACCAGCGGGTGCTCGGCCAGGTGCTCGGCCAGCCGGTGCAGCTCGGCCTGCTCCTGCTCGACCTCCTCGACCCGCAGCTCCTGGGTGGCGTAGCGCTGGAAGCGGTGGCTGCTCGTGCACTCGGTCATGCACTCCATGCCGAAGCACACGGCCGCCTCGCAGCCCGCCGGGCGGTCGCCCTCGGTGTCAACCGTGGCCACCTGGGTCAGGCTGGCGTGGATGGCCCGGACGACCTCGTCGTCCAGCCGCTTGGCGCCCAGCGGCAGCGGCATCGTGGCGTCGGCCAGCTCGGTGATCAGCCAGTTCGGCCCCGGCAGCGGCCAGCCCAGCTGGCACCAGGGCCCGTAGGTGTGCCCCTCGCGGCAGTCGGACAGGCAGGCCGCGCCCCGCTGGAAGCCCCTCAGCTGCCGCCAGGACAGCCCGGCCAGGTCCAGGGCCCCGATCGCGGGCTTCAGCGCCTCCAGCACGCGCACAGCGGCACGGAACAGCCCTCTCACGTCGGGCTCCCCGGCTCGGTCGACGGGATCAGCTTGCCCAGCGTCTCGATCACCGACCGGTGCGCCTCGACCAGGTGCGCCCGCACCGCCTTGTCCACCGCGCCGTCGTGCAGCCGCCGCAGCACCCTCGGCGAGGGGTACAGCTCGAAGTTCTCGATGAAGTCCCCGGCGAAGCTGTCCAGGCTGGTCTCCAGCGTCCACGGGCAGTTGCGGAACGGGCAGCGGTACTGCGTGGCGTTCGGCTCCCCGACGGGCGGCACGGCCTCCTCGGCGCCGATGTCGACCAGGTGCAGCGCGGTGACCACGCCCCACAACGCGCCGGTGCTCGCCGACTCGATCATGCTCGGCTCGGCGATCCGCATCAGCTGCTCGACCCGCTTGACCCGGGCGTGGAAGTAGGCGTCCCGGGCGTAGCGGTTGACACCGGCGATGTAGTGCCCCAGCTCCTCGGACAGCCGCCGGTCACTCGCCCCGGTCTCGGTCCCGTGCTCGGGGAACGGGCAGGGCACCGTGCGGTCGGCCTTCGGCCCCGGGCAGCGGCACTGGGACACGACCCGACCGTGCGGGCAGACGTCGCGGTTGTGCAGGTGGCTCACAGCTCGACGCCTCCCGCCTGGCCCAGTGCCTGCAGCTCGGCCAGGTCCTGGTCCGGGGAGTACCGGCCGACCAGCTCGCCGACCCACGGCGGCACAGCGGCCCCGGTGGCCCGCCAGGACGCCAGCAGCGGCCCCGGTGTCCCCGCACCCCAGGCCGTGGCCCGCACGATCGTCCACACCCCGCTCAGCGGGCTGCCGGGCTCGTCCACACGCTGGTAGTCGGCCACCAGCTCGGTGACCCGCGCGCCGTCGATCTCGTGCTCCTCGGCCACCGTGAGGTAGACCCGCAGCTTGGCCTTGCGCAGTTCTGCCATCAGCATCTCCATCATCTGGCCCGCTGCTCGCGGGCGATCACAGCCAGCAGGCTGCCAGCCGGTCTGCGTCGGACGGCCGACGTCAGCATCTCGTATGGGACCTCGCCGTCGATCCACCGCATCTCGCACCGCTCACAGCGCTCCAGGTGCGCCGCGATCGTGGCCAGGAAGCACAGGTCCACCTGGCCCAGGAAGGCCGCCTCGACCCCGTCAGCGGCCCGCAGCAGGCCCTCGGAGCGGTTGACCATGCCGGTGAGCGCCTGGTTCCACACCTCGAAGGCGTGGCGCATGGCAGGCCCCCGCGCCCTCGACAGCGAGTCGGGGAAGGCCCCGATCCGCGCCGCTGCTCGCTGCCCCGGACGCTGCCTCGGCTGCCTCCTCGACCGTGTCGCACCGTGTCGCAAGGATCAGCCCCCCGTGTCGCAGACAAAACCGCAGGTCAGCACCGTGTCGCACCATGTCGCAGTGTCGCAGGTAGATACCGAATAGAGTATTACAACTCTCTCAACAAAAATGCGCGCGCGCGGGCTACTCTGAGTAACCATCCGACCCCTCTCCCCCGACCTGCCCAGAAACCCTTGCGACACTGCGACATGGGCGCTGACCTGCGCTTTTACCTTGCGACACGGTGTGCGACACGGCTCCCACGCTGCGACACGGGACTGACCTGCAGTTTCGCGCCGTTGACCGCGTCCAGGCACAACGAAGCCCCCCGCCTCGACCTGACAGCGGGGGGCTCGATGACTACGCACGGTTACGGAACGGAGACCCCGACCTTGGCCCGACCGGCCGCCGTGAGGCGGTAGCGCGCCGTCGACACCGTCCCGCTCGCGTTGGTCGTGCTCGACCCCGGGACCACCTCGACCAGGCCCTCGGACTCGATCCGCTTCAGCTCGGTGCGGAAGTACGGGTTGTTCCCCGACCGGGTCGGCATCCAGTTGCTGGCGACCTTGAACACCGCGCTCGGCAGGAAGCCCTCGGCCGCCGCCAGCCCCGCGCCGTTCTCCAGGTTGACCATCGCGCGCAGCAGCTTCGGCCCGCCGGACAGCTCGACGCCCTTGGGGTTCTTCAGCGTCTGCGTCTCCACGAAGACCCGGCCGCTCTCCTCCAGCCGGTCGGCCATGACCTTCCACCACTGCGCCCACAGCCACGGCATGACCCGGGTGGCGACGTCCTCCATGTAGCCGACGTCGATGCTCGTGGCGTCCGGGTCGTCGGCCAGGCTCATCAGCGCGCTGATCCGCATCGCGTGGTCGACGTAGCGCAGCGCCAGGGGGTCCAGCAGCTGAGCGATCCCCGGGTTGTGCGCCTCGGCGGCGGCGACCGCGCCGCGCAGCTGCGCCCGCAGCCGCTGCATCTTCAGCATCACCAGCAGCGCGGCCTTGCGCGCCGCCGGGTCGGACTTGTCGTAGATCGACAGCCGCTGCCGCTTGATCTCGGTCGGCCGCTGCAGCCACTCGTACTTGGCCACGGCGTTCTTCCACGCGCTCTCGATGCCCTTGGACACCCGGTAGGCGTTGGTGCGCTCGACCAGCCGGTCCATCGCCGCCTGCATCTGCTCGCGCATCGCGCCCAGCGGCGTGGCCATCGTCGTGTCAACCGGGGCCAGCTCGCCGTCCAGCACCGACATCCAGGCCTCGAACTTGTCGACCACGGGCGTGCGCTCGGCCTTGCACAGCAGCGTGCGGCTGAAGACACCCCGGTCCACGAAGCGGTCCCGGACCTCGCCGCCGCCGGTGAACTCGGTGAACGACTCGGGCTGCGTGAGGATCACGAAGGGCAGCGAGGGCTCGCGCGCCGACTGGGGGTCCGAGACACGGTCGGAGTCCAGGTCCTCCTGCCCCCAGCCGCGCAGCATCAGGCCCAGCGAGCCGGACTTGCCCTTGCCCTGGTACTGGCTGATCTCGCCCAGCACGTCGGGCTCGGCGGTGAGGATCATCCGGTGCCCGCCGTTGGTGGCCAGCGCCTTCTTGATCCCCTCCTGCGTGCCGGAGTCGGTGACCGAACTCGGGCACAGCCCGCCGGAGTAGACCGCGCCCACCACCTCCTTGTCGAAGTCGCCGCCCACCTGCGCCTCGTGCGCCTTGACCGCCTGCGCCCGCGCGTCGGCCACCAGCTGGCGCCGGTGATCCAGGCCCTTGCGGTCCAGCGCGAAGCGCAGCGAGCCGTTGACCTCCTTCAGCACGGTGGACTTGCTCTGCCCGGCCTCGGCGATCCCGATGAACTGGACCACCAGCGGCGTCCAGGTGTAGAGGTCGTGCCCGCCCTGGGTGAGGTCGTGCAGCATCGGCGCCTCGAAGCCGCCCTGCGTGGCGCCGGACAGCGCGCCCAGCAGGGTGGGCAGCGCCATGCCCAGCTCGACGCCGTATTCGGCCTCGATCTGCCGGGCGTAGGCCTCGACCAGGCCGCCACTGGCGAAGCCGTGCGCCAGACCCTCGACCGGGTCCTGGCCGCCGTTGATCATCGTCGTGATCCGGGACAGCGCGCCGTCCCAGTCGCCGGTCTCCCCCAGCATCAGGACGCCACCTGCTGCTTCTTCAGCCGGTCGATGCCGCTGCTCAGGCCGCTGTCCACCGTCGCGCCGACGCCGTGGGTGCCCACGGCCATCCCGGCCTTCACCAGGCGATCACGGACCTCCTGGTAGCCGTGTCCGGCCATCACGGCCTTGCTCCCCGCGTGATACGAGACGGCATTGAGGAGGTTGTTCCGGCCGGTCTTGGCGCCCATGTCCTCCAGCCGCCCGATCCAGCGCTCCAGCTCGGCCCAGGTGAACTCCAGCTCGGCGTCGGAGCCGTCGAAGTTCAGCGGGCCCATCTCGATCTCGACCCCGCCGGTCCGGCTGTCGATCCAGTCCCTGATCCAGGGCTCGGCCGTGTCAACCGCCCACGGCGCCTTCCCGTCGGCCGGGCCCATCCGCCACGCGGGCATCCCGAACAGCTGGCCCCGGATGACCTCGGTGAAGTCGGCGAAGCTGATCCAGCGCCGCGCCGGGTGCTGGCCCGGCCAGACGACGTACCGGTTGGACCCGGTGCGGACGTCCAGTAGGAAGCCCTTGCGCCCGGCCACGGCCTCGTCGGTGCCGCTCCAGCCACCAGCAGGGGCCAGCCAGGCCGCCATCGCGTCGTTGAGCGCCTTCTGGTTCCACCCGGGTGCATCCAGCCAGACGTGGTAGCCCCGGGGGCTCGTGGAGACGCCCAGCACCTTGGACTTCGGGACGGTGAAGGACAGCCGGGCGAAGTCCCGCAGCGCGCGCGGGGAGTCCAGGTCGACCACCAGGACGTCGTCCAGGACGACGGCCAGCTGCCGCGAGCCGGTCAGCCCGTACTGCGCCAGGACCTCGTCGTAGTGCAGCGCGTCGGCCGCGCCGTGCTCGAAGCCCTGGACCGCGCCGTCGACCTTGGTGACCCACGGGTGCTTGCCCGGCCGCTGGCAGTTGCCCGCCCAGCCGGTGGCCGCGCTGCCGTCCTGACGTCGCACCGTGCCCCTCGGGCAGCAGCACTCGCCCAGGAAGTCCCGGTTCCACACCAGCAGCCACCTCGGGCCACTCAGCGGGCCCACGCCGGGCTCCGGTCCCACCTCGACCGGATGAGGTTCGGCCCGCTCGGTGACGGCGGGCCATGCGGCTGCTGCTGGCACTACTCCCCCTACTTCGGCTCTCGACTGACCCCGCGAGCGCGTCCAGGTGATGGGCACTCCGAGCGGGGATCCCGACCGTAATCGGCGGGTGACGCGGAGTGTCGGACCTTGGGCGCGTGTCGGCCCTGGCAGGTTCTGCCAGCGCGGGGTCGTCGTGGTTGTGCGACTGGAACATCTAGGGGTCGTCGTCTGCACCGACCCCAACATCTAGTGCCGGGCTACCGCCCGTCGATCTCCGCCTTGTCAGGCAGCGTGGCGCGTGGGCTCGCTCGGCTGCCTGTAGATCGGCGTGCCCTGCGACTCGGCGATCTCGCGGCACCGCGAGCACGGCGCCCGCCGCTCCAGCTCGGCCAGCAGGCCCTCGCCGAACCTCGACCCCTCGGGGTCCCAGGTGTCAACCACGGCCAGCGTGATGCCGCCGGAGCACCGGGCCCGGATGTCGTCGTAGGCGCCGACCGCGCCGGGTGCCTGCAGCCGCGAGCGGTGCTTGTCGACCAGGTGCTTCTTGCCGCCGTAGCCGCTGCCCCAGACCGACCGGTCCAGCTGCGCCTGCGTCATGCCCATCAGGACCGCTCCTCGCGGCCCAGCCGCCGTCCGGCCTCGAAGGCGTCGTTGGCGTTGACCGCCGACTCCTCGGCGATCAGCTCGATCGCGCGCATCAGCCCGTCCTGGAAGCCGGTCTCGTAGGACTTCGGCGTGCCCGCCGGGCGCATCTGCACCTCGGCCAGCAGGATCTGCAGCGCCGGGGAGGCGCCGCGCTCCATCCCCTCGCGGAAGATCGTGTCAACCGCCTGCCGGAAGGGCTCGCTGACCAGCAGCGTCTCGGCCCGCTCCAGCCAGTGGCCGCTGACGATCTCCGACGCGGCGCCCCACAGGTTCTCCCGGACCGCCTGCTCCGGCGGGATGCCGGGGTGCGCGGTGATCACCAGCAGCTCGGCGATCCGGTCGCGCAGCTGCGCTCGGCCGGTCGTCGGGTGCGGGTGCTCCTCCTCGTAGATCTTCCCGCGCAGGTAGACCGCCAGGTCCAGGACCTCGCCGTAGGCGTCCAGCAGGAAGGACCGCCCGTTGAACGGCCGGAGTCCGGTGCCGTACTTCTTGATCCCCAGCGCCAGCCGGTCCTGCAGGTCGTCGGTGACCAGGTTGTGCATGATCGGCAGCCGCTCGTCGGCCACGGTGGGCAGAGGCTGGTCGGACTCGGGGTCTCGGACGTCGCTCACGCGCTGATCTCCATCGTCATCGTCATCTCGGGGTCGTGCTCAGGGGTGGTGCGGGGTGCCGGGACCAGTCTGGTCACCGGTGCGAGCGTGGCCGCCTCGGCCCGTGCGCGCCGCTTGGCCGCCAGCCGCTCGAAGCGCCGGTTCTCCGCCAGCGCCTCGGTGTGCGCCCGGAAGATCTCCTCCGGCGAGACGTAGGCGGGGTTGTCCAGCTCGTCGTCGTCCCAGGCCATCGGCGGCAGCCAGCCCTTGCGCGCCGCCAGCAGCCGCGTGCGGGACGACGGACCGGCGGTGGCCCAGAGCTGGTCGTAGAGCTTGACCATCGCGTCGTGGGTGGACCGATGGACATGACCGCGCCGCATGATGTGGGTGATGTCGAACCGGATCCCGGCCATCTCGATCTGCGTGTCGGTCGTCCAGCCCAGGCAGCACAGCGCCCGGTACCGCCGGATGAACCCGACCGCGCTGACCCGGGCGGGCATCCCGCGCTTGGCCAGGTAGTCAGAGCGTTTGCGCTGCTCAGAGCGCCGCTTCTTCGCCTCGGGGGACTTGCAGCCGTAGTAGTAGGCCGACGCCGTGTGGTGGCGCGGGCTCGGACAGGCGGGCACGCACAGCGCGCGGTCAGGCACCGAACCCCCGCCACTGCAGCATGACCGTGCCGCGCTCCGTGCAGAGCACCACCCCGCAGAGCAGGGCCAGCTTCTTCAGCCCGCGCGCCTCGTCCTTCAGCACCGACCGGCCGTCGCGGTGCGCCAGCAGCGGGGTCACCCGCCCGTAGATCGTCTTCCCCCGCAGCCGTGTCAACCGGGCGAGCCGCAGCGGCCCCACCCAGACGTCCGCCGAACTTCCCGTCGCCGCGTGCTCGACCAGCACCAAGGACTTCATCCCGCTCCCCGCACAGACCCACCGGCGCACCTCCTCGTGTGCGCTCCGTAGATGATGTGTCGACGGGGTGCAAGGGCCCTATGGCAGATTCATCCAAACGTGTTACCGGAACATCATCGACTTTCGCTATACCCAGGGAACCCGGCATGTCGCGGTACGTTACCGGCTATAGTGCTTCCACATCAACAAGACGCAGGAGGTCTTCGTGACCCTCGCCGTACCCGCCGTACCCGCGCTGATCCCGGCGAACACCATCGCCAGCTACTCCGATCTCGGCAAGCACGGGCAGTGCAAGCGCGCCTGGTGGCTGTCGACCTACCGGCGCCTGCGCCCGCTGGACGAGCCGCCCACGGGCCCGCTGCCCTTCGGCTCCCGGATCCACGCCGCGCTGGAGGCCTACTACGACGGCACGGTGCCCTCCCCCGTGCTCGCCTGGAGCGCGCTGATGGCCCACGAGTACGCCGTGGACGAGAGCAACGGCGGGATGCACACCGCGAGCCTGGACAAGGAGTCGAAGCTCGGCCACACCATGCTGGAGGGCTACCTGGAGTGGGTGGACGAGTCCGGCGAGGACGCCAAGTACGAGGTCATCGGCGTCGAGACCCAGATGGCCCAGCACCTCTCGATCGACGTCCGGGTCGACGGTGAGGAGTACACCGTCTCGGTCCTGGTGCGCGGCAAGCTGGACCGCCGTTTGCGCAGGAAGACCGACGGTGCCGTGCTGGTCGGGGACTTCAAGACCACCGCCAGCGTCGCCGAGACCGCCATCGCCGACCAGCTGGCCAGCCCGCAGCCGCGCCTCTACCTGATGCTGGAGCGCGCCCACGCCGAGCCCGACCAGTGGAGCGCCGGGTTCGTCATCACGATGCTGCGCAAGGTCCTGCGCACCAAGACGTCGTCCCCGCCGTACTACATGCGCCTGGAGCACACCGTGACCCCGGTGGAGCTGGAGGCCTACACCGCCCGCCTCCGGGGCGCCGTGGAGGACCTGGCGACCACCCAGCTGCGCCTGGACAACGGCCGCGACCCGCGCGAGGTGGCCTACTTCAACCCCGGCTGGTGGTGCAAGAGCTGCCCGTTCAAGCTCGCCTGCGACCTGATGCAGACCCAGCCCGCCGGTGCCGAGGCGATGCTGTCCGACCTGTTCTACGAGGGCGACCCGTGGACCCGGTACCTGGTCGGTGAGGCCACTGAGGCCGGTGAGGCCTCAACCAACTTCTGAGACAACCCGCTACCGGGGGACTACCGAACGCGACGGGGTACTGCTACCGTCTGTCAACGAATCGCACGCCGATCCATCAAGATCAACCGATCCATCCATCAGCCTGAGACATCATCAGTTGTCAACAAACTCTGTGGTCTCGGGCACCGCACGATCGGAGCCCGCATGTCAACCACCGCGACGCCGAGCCCGGCTGAGCTGAAGGCCGCCAAGGCCGCTCAGACCGGCACTGGCCTGCACCGCGCGCTGAGCATGATCGTCCACGGCCCGTCCAAGGTCGGGAAGTCGCTGCTCGGAGCGTCCACCCCGCCGCCTCGCGTCATCTTCGACGTCGAGAGCGCCGCCCGGTTCCTGCCGCTGAAGGCCGTCACCTGGAACCCGGACAACCCGCCGCCGGTCTTCGACGGTACGTGGGACACCGCTGTGATCCCCGTCCGGTCCTGGCTGGACGCCACCAAGGGCCTGGCCTGGCTGCAGACCGGCCAGCACCCGTTCAAGTCGGCCACGATCGACTCGATCTCGGAGCTGCAGTACCGGTACATCGAGCACCAGACCGGCCGCGAGCAGATGAAGATCCAGGACTGGGGCAGTGCGCTCCGCGAGGTCGGTGGGTTCGTCCGTGACCTCCGCGACCTCACGATGCACCCGACCAAGCCGCTGGAGGCCGTGCTGGTCACCGCGATGACCCGCGAGGACCAGAAGGGCGTGAGCCGCCCGGCGCTGCAGGGCCAGCTGGGGACGCAGATCCCCTACCTCCCCGACGTCTGCGCCTACCTCTACGTCGAGCCCGACGAGAACGGCGTGGAGACCCGCTACCTGCGCACCCGGCGCACCAAGGAGTTCGAGGCCGGTGAGCGCGTCGGCGGCCGGATCCCCGAGATCCTGAAGCTGCCGCAGGTCACGGGTTCGACCCTGGAGGAGATCCGGGAGAAGAACACCACCTTCGCCAAGATCATCAACATGGTCTTCAAGGAGCTGGCGCCCCTGATCGCCGAGCCCGCGCACATCACCGCCCCTGAAGCTCCGGCCGCTCCGGCGTCCGGTGACGACGTGTCAACCACCAGCACCGCCAACACCAAGGAGAACGCAGCATGAGCACCTTCGACTTCGCATCCGAGTTCGAGAGCTTCGGCGACGACCTGAAGGGCACCGCCTACGAGGGCGACTTCGTCATGGTCGTCCGCAAGGCGGAGCCGGGCACCACGGCCAAGGGCAAGCAGAAGTTCCAGCTCACGCTGGAGTTCGTCGGCGGCCCGAACCACGGCAAGACCGTGCCGCAGCAGCTGGTCTGGAGCCCGGAGAACGACACGGCGGCCAAGATCTTCGCGTCCTCGCTGCGCGTCCTCGGTGCGCCGCAGGAGTGGATCATGGCCACCAAGCCCACCCCGGAGCAGATCGCGCAGCAGATCACCGGCACCAAGTTCGAGGCCCGCTGCAAGGCCGGGGAGTTCAACGGCCAGCCGCAGACCAACGTCAGCTTCCGCAAGACGCTGTCGGTGGACACGCCGGTCGCCGGTGCGGCCAAGAGCGAGGCCGCGTCGGCCGCCGTCTCCCTGGACGACGAGCCCGCCGCTGCGCCATCGGCCGCCGAGGTCAAGGCTGCCGCCGCCGACCCGGACAACCCCTGGGCCGCGTGAGCACCGTCTTCGGGTCGTCACGCGCTGAGCAGGCCGGGGGCGTGACCCTCGGCCAGCTCAGCGACGTGATCGACCGGGCCAAGGCCTACGCGCTGACCTTGGGCAAGAGCCCCGATCAGATCGAGCCCAAGGTGCGCGTCACCTTCGGCGGCAAGATCCGCAACATCGAGATCGAGATCGAGGACTGACCCAGTGTCTGCCGTGCCGAACCTCCGGATCGACGTGCTGACCAGCCCAGACCGCGTGAGCGAGTTCTGGGCCTGGTTGACACGGCCGGGCCGGGCCTATGTCGCGGTGGACCTGGAGACCACGGGACTGGACTGGTGGAACCCGGGATTCCGGATCCGCCTGGCGCAGTTCGGTGACTCGGCCGGGGGCTGGGCCATCCCCTTCGAGGGGTGGCCCGCCCTCGTGGCCGGGGCCCTGCAGTGGTGCTCCGAGCACCGCGTCAAGATCGTCTTCCACAACGGCATCGGCTTCGACGCGCTGGCCTTCCGGTCAGCGGGCATCGAGCTGGACTGGTCGATCCTGGAAGACACGATGGTCTGGGCGGCCGTGTCCGGCTTCGCCGACCAGGACCGGATGCTGAAGAACCTCGCCATGCGCGAGTTCGGCCCGTGGGCTGGCGCCGGTGACCGGCTGCTGAAGACCGGCATGAAGAACGCGGGCTGGACCTGGGCGGATGTCCCGCTGGACTGGAAGCCCTATCCCCTCTACGGCGTGGTTGACACCTGCATCACCGCTGGCCTCTGGGAGGCCTGGGAGCCGCGCCGCAAGCGCTGGGCGGGCGACCACGCGCTGGAGGTCGCCACCAGCCGGATCGTCAACAACATGCAGTGGAACGGCGTGGCCACCGACGGCGCCTACCTCTGGGACCAGATCAGTGCCCACGAGGACCGCGAGGCCGAGATCCAGGCGCAGCTGAAGGCCCTGGGCATCACCAACCCGGCGCAGAACGGCCAGCTGGAGGTGCTGCTGAAGAAGGACGGCTTCCCGCTGGAGGAGAAGACCGCCAGCGGCAAGGCCAAGCTGGACAAGGACGTGCTGGAGCACATCGACCACCCGGCCGCCAAGCTGGTCCAGGCCTACCGCTGGAACCACCGCGTGCTGGGCACCTACCTCCGGCCGATCTTCGAGGGCAGCGGCGCCGTCCTGGAGCGCGGCACGCTGCACCCCAACATCAAGCCCATCGAGGCCAAGACCGGCCGGATGAGCGTCGAGAACCCGCCGATGCAGCAGCTGCCGAGCGATGACCCCGTCGTCCGCCGCGCCATCATCGGGCGCACCGACGAGGAGGTCGTCCTCTCCTCCGACTTCGGGCAGATCGAGCTGCGCCTGTGGGGGTCCATCAACGGCGACCAGGCGCTGATCGACACGATCAAGACCGCCGACGAGATCGGCGGGGACTTCTTCGTGGAGGTCGGCAAGGCCGTCTACGGCGAGCCCGACTTCAAGAAGGCCGACCCGCGCCGTCGCCAGCTGAAGTCCACGATCTACGCCAAGCTGTTCGCCGGGGGCATCGAGACCGCCGCCGGGCAGGCGGGCGTCAACGTCTACTCCCTGGTGCCGACGTGGAAGCTGCTGGAGCAGACCTACCCGTCGCTGCAGGACCTGGGCACCAAGCTGATCGAGACCCGGAAGGGCCCGGACGGTGACGAGCACGTCGTCACCAGCCCGTGGGGCCGCGAGTTCAAGGTCAAGGACCCCACCGAGCGCCGCAAGCTGGGCAACTACGTGACCCAGGGGTCGGCCGCGATCACACTGAAGAAAGCCCTGGTCAGCCTGGACGCCGCTGGCTTCGGCCCGCACATGATGCTGCCCGTCCACGACGAGATCCTGATGAGCGTGAGCAAGGCCGAGGCCGAGGAGGCCAAGGCCGAGGTCGCCGCGTGCATGGACGCGATCATCGACGCCGAGCAGTGGGGCATCGCCGTGACCGCAGAGCCCGGGATCGGCGCCAACTGGGCGGAGGCGCACTGATGCGGCAGGTCGTTCTACGGGGGCACCAGCGGATCCTGGCCGTGGACCCGGGCGGCACCACGGGGTGGGTGCTGTTCGAGCCGTCGGCCGAGGTCGAGGACTGGGGCGGCTACGGGATCAACGTCATCGAGTGGGGCGAGGAGCCCGACCCGGACGCGGTCGGTGACCTGGTCTGGCGCTGGAAGACCGCGCGGCTGAAGTACGAGCGGTTGACAGCGATCGTCTGCGAGCGCTTCGTGCCGCGCCCCGGCGTGCGCACCTGGGAGCCCGAGCCCGTCGAGATCGCCGGGAACCTCCGCTGGCTGATCGGCAAGGAGCGCTTCTTCCTGCAGCAGCCCTCCGACGCCAAGGCCTTCGGCACCGGCACCAAGATTCACAAGTACACCCGGGGCTGGGACCTGCCGTTCAACGTCGGCCGGGGCGGCGCCGGGCACGCGCACGATGCGCTGCGCCACGCGCTGCTGTTCACCAACGTCCGCTGGAGCCCCGAGGAGGCCGCAGCATGACCGTCCTGGCCCTGATGTCCCCGGAGACCGCCGTCGAGCGTCTGGCGGCGCTGAGGGCGCTGCACCAGCCCTTCGGGATCTACGACGAGTGCGGGCACGACCACACCGAGGAGGACTTCGAGGCCGGTCGCTGCATCGAGGTCGACCTGATCGGCTACACCTGCGAGGAGGGCCTGCAGTACCGGATCTGCACGCACTGCTGCACCGACGACGCGACCTTCGAGCAGTACCAGACCGAGCGCTGCGCCGAGGGCCACGACCACGGCGCCGGGGTCCCGATCTGCAAGACGATGGCCATCCTGGAAGGCGCCGCGTGAGCGCCCAACGTCTGGGTGAAAAGTCCATCCGGCGCTTGGAACGGGCCACTGGCCAGGACATTCTTCGTGCCTGGGGCAACGGCGGCTACGTGCTGTCGTTCGTGGCCACCGCCCACCGGCACGGCTGGTTCGACAAGAAGACCGAGCAGTGGGGCTGGGACGACGCGCCTGTCCAGCACTACGTGAGCTGCCGCGAGCTGTTCCCCGAGGAGTACCGATGACCGCAGTCCTGAGCAAGCCGGTTGACACGAGCAAGTTGGCGTCCGCGACCCCGGGGATCTACCCCTACGAGCTGACCAGCGGCAACTACGCCGGGCGGATGGCCGTCTACGTCCCGCCGACCTACATGCCGCGCGTCCAGCAGATCCCCGGCGCGCGGTACTCCAAGGGCGACCAGGTCTGGACGCTGCCCAAGGCCTACCCGGCCGTGCTCTCGCTGTCGGCGATGGCCAAGGAGACCGGGCTGCGGATCCTGCCGCACCCGGAGCTGAACGCCTGGGTGATCGAGCAGAGCAAGCACTGGAAGGCCCTGCGCGCCCTGTCGGCCGCGTACACGCCCGGCGCGACCAAGGGCCCCGACGACCTGTTCTACCCGCACCAGGAGGACGACGGGGAGTGGTTCGCCTACGGCGACGGCGTCGAGCCGATGCGCGCCCGGCTGCTGCTCTCGGAGACCGGCATCGGCAAGACCGCCGGGACGATCAACGGGATGCGCAAGCTGGGCCTGCCCGCCGAGGGTCGGCCGGTGCTGATCGCCGCGCCCAAGAAGACCCTGAAGACCGCGTGGGTGGACGACCTGGAGCAGTTCCTGCCCGGCGCCGTGGTGTCCCTGGCGCGCGGCACGGTGACGCAGCGGCGCAAGGCCATCCAGAAGGTGGCCGACGGTGAGGCGAACGTGCTGGTCATCGGCTGGGACTCGCTGAAGACCCACACCCGCTTCGCCGCGTTCCCCGGCCAGGCGCTGAAGAAGTGCGAGGCCTGCGGCGGGCCCAAGCAGTCCGAGGAGAACGCCGTCTCCGAGACCCGGTGCCAGAAGCACGAGAAGGAGCTGAACGCCATCGACTGGGCCCTGGTCGTCGGCGACGAGCTGCACCGGGTGATGAACGCGACCAGCCAGACCACGATGGCGCTCTGGGGCCTCGTGCGCTCCGCGCCGGAGGCGTTGCGCTGGGGGCTGACCGGCACGCCCGTGTCAACCGAGGTCGAGCAGGCCTGGACCCTGCTGCACTACGCCGACGCCGAGGCGTGGCCGGTGAAGTCCGCCTGGGTCGACTACTACGCCGAGTCCGGCTACAACTACTCCGGCTACTACGAGACGTCCGGCTTCAAGCCCGCGCGCCACCAGGAGTTCCAGGACGTCTTCAGCGGGATCACCCGGCGTCGCCTGAAGGCCGAGGTGCTGGACCTGCCGCCGCTGCTGATGGGTGGCGGGCTGATCCGCGAGGTTGACATGGCCAAGGAGCAGGCCGCCGCGTACAAGCAGATGCGCGAGGAGATGCTGCTGAAGGTCTCCGAGGGCGTCATCGTGGCCGCCAACCAGATGGTCGCCGCCGGTCGGCTCACCATGCTGGCCAGCGCCACCGGCTACCCGGAGGACCCCGAGGCGACCGGCGCGAGCACCGAGGACGACGTCCCGGTGAAGATGCTGCTGCGGATGCCCAGCGGGAAGATCGACGCGGTCATCGAGGACCTGAAGTCCGGCGAGTTCGGCACCGACTCCGTGGCCATGAGCCTGGAGTCCCGGCGGCTGCTGCGGCTGCTGGAGGGCCAGATGATCGAGGCCGGGATCGGCCCGGACCAGATCGCGGTGATCGCCGGGGACATGAGCCAGGCGGCCTGTGATCAGGCGATCTACGACTTCCAGGACGGTAAGAAGCGCTACATGCTCTACACCTACGCGGCCGGAGGCACGGGCGTCACGCTGACCGCCGCGCGCTGGCTGCTGCGGGTCCAGCGGTCCTGGAGCCCGATCCTGTGGAAGCAGGGACTGGACCGGGTGCACCGCATCGGCTCGGAGCGGCACGACTCGATCAACGTGGTCGACTACATCACCAGCGGGACGATCGAGGAGAAGCAGATCGACCGCCACGGCGAGAACACCCACCTGCTGGAGCAGGTCGTCCAGGACAAGCCGAAGCTGAGTGCCCTGTTCGAGTGATCACAAAGTTGACAGAGTTGATCGTTCGCCATACTCTGGGCCGCATGACCACAGCTACAGCAACGGTGACCGAGCAGGAGCCGCGCAAGACGCGCTCTCGCGTCCTGTTCGAGCCGTTCGAGCAGGTGGCCGAGACCGTCCGGGCCAACCCGGGTCAGTGGCACCTGGTCGGCGGCGGACCCAAGGAGCGCTACGGCGTCTTCAGCCAGACCGCCTACCGGATCCGGCGCGGTGACATCGCCGCGTTCCACGAACCTGTAGGTGGGACGTGGGAGGTCCAGGTGTCAACCGACACGACCGTCCCGCGCGAGTACCCGGTGGAGGTCTACCTCCGCTTCGTGCCCGTCAAGGGCTGACCAGGCGGTACCTCACGAGGCCCGTCCCGCGTTTGCGGGGCGGGCCTCTCGCGTATCCAGGCGGGACAGCAGCGCGTTACCACATCGGTACGGTGTGTGCCGATCCCAGCTTCCCGACGTGAGGTGCCCCCATGACTGCTCGCAAGCCCGCCGCCAAGGCCGACGAGACCCCCGCCGAGGCCCCCGCCGAGGCTCCCGAGGTCCAGGCCGACGAGGCTCCCGAGGCCCCCAAGGGCGTCGACACCAAGGCCCTGGGCGAGTCGCCCGAGGTCACCGACGGTGTCTCGGCCGACGTGCAGGCCGTGCGCGACGCGCACGCCAACCTGCCGGTGCTGGAGGTGCTGCCGACCCACGCCGCCGAGGAGACGCAGTCCGAGGTGCTGGAGCGGCTGAGCCGCGAGCGCAAGGCCCAGCAGCTCGCCTCGGACCTCGTGCCCGACAACGCGCCCGCCGCGCCCGACGCCGAGTAGCGGTTGACATGACCGACCCGACGCCGTTCCAGCCGGACCCGGTGCCGACGCCGACGCCGGTGGTCGACGCGGGCCAGGTCTCTGGACTGATCAGCGCGCTGATCATCACCGTGGTGACCTTCGTCTTCGAGGTCGTCGGCCACGCTGACACCAACGCGCTGATCCAGACCGTCACCGCTGTCGTGGGTGCGGCTGCCGCCCTGGTCACCTACTTCACCCAGGTCGCGCAGGCGAAGAAGGCAGCGGCCAAGGTGACGCCGCTGGCCAAGCCCAGGGACAACCTGGGCCGTCGTCTCATCCCCCACCCCGAGGATGTCCGGGCCGCCTGATGACCACCCTGCTGCACCGCACCTCCAACGCCTGGCAGACGTTGTGCGCTCTGAAGCTGCGAGGCCCGTGGCGGCCCGGCGCGCACAACATCGTCGTGCTGGTCGTCCAGATCGCTTCGATCTGGGGTGCGGCGCAGCGGGGCATGGACTACTTCCAGTCGGCCGCGCACGACGGCCAGGTGCTGTCGGGCATCGAGCAGTCCATCCCGCTGCAGTGGCTGGGGCTGAGCTTCCTGATCCCGGCCGGGATCGCGTTCTTCGGCCTCGCCAGCGGCTGGGCCCGCCCGCTGGTCGTCGGCCACCTGCTGATCGGCACCACCTACCTGGTGCTGGGCATCACCTACCTGCGCCAGTCCGAGGTCGCTGACGTGCCGCTGGCCACCGGAGGCTCGGCGCTGCTGCTGCTCGCCGCGTTCCTGCTGGCCACGAGCTTCCGCAAGATCCCCGACGCCGTCGCCCTGATCACCGGCATGGCCGCGATGATCGTCGGCGGCTGGCTGGCCGCCAAGGGGCTCGGCTTCGGCTACCGCACCGGCAACGGCTTCCTGGTCGGCGCCGTCAACCACTTCGCCTTCGGCTTCGGCACCCAGGTGATGGCCCACCGCGAGCGAGTGCTTCGTCGGGAGGACGAAGACGACTTGGCGGCCCTGAAGGCCGCGCTGTAGTGGGCGATCTCCCCAGCAATCTGCTGGACAGCGTCAAGGACAACCCGGTCGTCCAGTGGGCAGTGATCGGCTTCGTCGTCGTCTTCCTGACCACCAACGCAGCGACCCGGCTGAAGGGCCCCGTCGGCGGAGCCGCCCGCGCGCTGCGGCAGCTCGGTGCCCGTCGTGTCAACCGCGAGGTGGCGGAGCGCCAGGCCGCTCGCCAGGCCCTGATCGACCAGGCCAACGAGGGCCGCGAGTACGTCGCGCGCGAGCTGAAGGAGCTGAAGGACAAGGTCGAGGAGCTGCTGATCGACCGGGAGGCGCTGGCTGACCTGGTCGACCAGCACCTGGGCTGGGACTACGACCGCAAGCAGCAGCTGATCGAGCTGGGCGTGCCCGTCCACCAGATCCCGCCCGCTCCCCCGCTGCGCGTCATCAAGAACACGCAGGTCAGCACCGCGTAGAGGCCCCGTGTTGACAGAGTTGACACGGGTTGCTATTCTTCTTGCATGACGCAGACGCCCCAACACCGACTACGCCTCAACGGATTCTCCCGCGAGAAGGCCGCGCTGATCCGGCAGATGGAGGACGACGGCTGGACCGGCCGCGTCTCCACCCGGGGCCACGCCCTCATGCGCTCGCCTGACGGCACCATGACCTGCTCCGTGGCCCCCAAGACGGGCAGCCCGACCAGGGACATGGGCAACTCCCAGATGATCTACAAGCGGTGGAAGCGCTCCATCACCGCTCCCTCCCGCTGACAGACAGGACGACGCAGACATGTGGATCTTCACCGAGCACGGCTTCTTCACCTTCGTGGTGGACCGCAAGGACCCCAGCTACGTCTGGCTGCGGGCCCGGATGCGTGAGCACCTGGAGGACAACTTCCCCGGCATCGAGGTCACCGAGCACCCCGGCGCCGACTACTTCTTCCGGGCCAAGGTGACCCGCGCCTACCTCGCCGAGCAGATGTCCCGGCTGGTCATGGACGCGAACATCACCAGCCACTTCAAGGACGAGATGAACCGCCGCGCGGCCAAACCGCGCTGGGGCTCGATCTCCCAGGTGATGTACGCGGTCTGGAACGGCGCCGCGCAGTGGCAGCCCTACGCGCCGTACTCCAAGGTGCCCAGGCCCGAGCCCAAGCCGTTCGTGCCTGCCGCCAAGGGCACCCAGGGCGCGCTGTTCCCGGACTACTCCCGCTACGGCGGCAGCCGGGCCGGGGACTACGACTGGACCACCGGCACCTGGAAGGGTGGTACCAAGGTCGGGGAGAGCGCGCCGGACCCCCGTGTCAACCAGAGCACGGACATCGCCCCGGAGCGGGCCCGGCAGATCGCCGACATGCTCGACGGTCTCACCGAGGACGACTTCGAGGAGATCTGGCCGACGCTCTCCGCCGACGAGCAGGCCGCGTACCTGGACTACCAGGAGGAGCTGGCGGACGCCTGGGATGCCGGGGATGCACCCCAGGCGTCCGTCTCCACCCCGGCAACGCCTGCCCCGGTGTTCTCCCACACCGAGGAGGACCACGGGGCCCAGGCACGGCTGGAGGAGTGGTTCACCTCCCGCAAGGAGAACGCCTACGCCGCGCCCAAGGGCGGCGGGCGGCGGCGAGGGCGGAAGCGCCGCAAGAAGTAGCCTGGAGACCTACCCCGCCAGGTAGTAGAGGGCCCCCGGACTCCGGTCCGGGGGCCTTCTTGTCGTCCACCCTTCGTAGGGTCCGGTTGACGCGCCGTCACCCTGTCTTGTTGACATTCGTTGACATAGCGGCGCATACTCGGAGCCATGACGCAGACGATCGCCAGACCCGGCACCTACATGAACACCGTCCCGGCGCGGGTCTCTGACCGCGTGCAGATGGCCCAGACCGTCGGCTACCGCGACTCCCACCTCGGCCTCCGGCTCTACCGCTACGACCTGGTCAGCGTGGCCGAGGCGCGCGAGGAGTTCGGCGCGACGCTGGAGGACGCCCGGTCCTTCGTCGGCAACTCGACCTGCCAGGAGTGCGGGCTGGCCGCCTGCGAGCTGCGCGAGTGCTTCGAGTGCGAGACCAAGGGCTGCGCCTGCCTGATCCGCGAGGGAGACCACGATGACCACTACTGGTGCGCTGACTGCACCCGCCCCTGCTACGGCCGCTGCTGCACCGACGACTGACGTCCTGGTCTACCAGCTGGAGGTCGACGTCGTCCGCGACCGCAACGCCCGGCCGTGGCGCGAGCGCACCCACCACGTCACCGTGGCCGTGGACGACCAGCCCAGCCTGACCCGGGCCGACACCGAGGCGCGCAACCTCGCGGCCTGGATGTGCTGGCACGTCCGGGGCTCGATGGTCACCGCCGTGCGCATCGTGGCCGTGGAGCTGTGAAGAAAGTTTGTTGACACTGTTGACATCGTTGACAGAGAGGAGTCATACTGTGTCCATGATGATCAAAGAGCCCAGCGCCCCCGCCAGCCCGGCCCAGGTCAGCTACCTGGAAAGCCTGGTCAAGGACCGCGACCTGCCCGCCATCTGCGAGCGCTACCAGCTGCTGAGCGAGCTGGGCGCGCTGACCAAGGGCCGCGCCAGCGAGTTCATCGACCAGCTGCTGAAGGCGCCGAAGAAGGCCCACAAGGCCACCGTGATGGCCCAGCCGGTCGTCGCGCCGATCCCGAACCTGGTCCCCCAGCTGAGCGAGCTGCCCGCCTTCGGGTACTACAAGCTCGGCGAGGACGTCCTCTACTACTGGGACGTGACCGGCAAGGACGCCTACCCCCAGCTGCGGAAGCTGCACATCGGCCAGAGCTACAACTACTCGACCGGCAGCTACGTCACCAAGGGCAGCTGGAAGAAGATCTACGGCAGCTACAAGGACGCCAAGGTCACCGCGACCTTCAAGCCCTACGGCGGCAAGGGCTACTACACCGGCGAGAAGACCAGCCAGGTGAGCGTCCCGAAGGTGCTGGCCGAGGCCGTGGTCGCCGGGTTCAAGCCGCTGACCCAGGCCGAGGCCGGAGCGCTCGGCAAGCAGTTCGGGTTCTGCGTCCGGTGCGGCGCCACCCTGACCGACCCGGTCTCGGTCGCCGACGGAATCGGCCCGGTCTGCAAGACCTACTGGTTCTGATCCCCACCACGAGAGGCCCCCGGTTGACACCGGGGGCCCCTGCACGAGAGGAGGCCTGATGGCCTCGAAGAAGAACCAGCCGCTGTGGGTCATGGAGAACCTGCCCGAGCCGCCGATCGTCAAGGGCTACTGGGACTACGGGACGGTCTTCTCGGTCTACGCCCACCGGCCGCGCATCGACTACTGGCGCGACCTCTGGCACCAGCTCTACTGGGGCCTCTGGTCCTACTACTACTGGGGCAAGAAGGTCCGGAAGTCCCTGCCCTACGCGCTGGCCGACCTCCGGAACTGGCTGCTCCGGCGGCCGTCGGCCTCACCCGCCAAGGTGACGAAAGGCCCTGCAGCTGAGAAGACCGGCGTATAGTTGTCACTGTCAACACGTCGAGTGAGAGGAGGACTCCGATGAGCTACCAGGTCAACGTGGACCATCCCGAGAACGACGAACGGCAGGCGAAGGACTGGTTCGCCTGGTTCCAGTGGTCGCAGACCCACGCGCCGCTCGCCGGAGTCGGCATCGACGTGATGGCCAACATCCTGACCGCCGTGTGCGCCCAGGACGTCGCCGGAGACATCTGCCGGATCCTGGACCTCGGCGGCAAGCTCAGCTTCGTCCAGGCCCGCCTCGTGGCGAAGATGGCCGACAGCGTGATGAACGATGAAGTCCGGGCGGTCTTCAAGAACGCCGTGGACAACGGCTACGGCGTGACCGTGGAGTTCAGGCGGGGCGGCTTCGGCGCTCCCAGCGCCTCGGAGTACCGCGAGAAGGAAGCGTCGGCCTGACCGCACTGAGCCAGCACCTCGCGGACCAGCAGCGGCAGCTGAAGCTGCGGGCGCCCCTCGGTCAGCGTCTCCACCGCGTGCTCGGCGTTCGGCGCGATGATCGCCTTGAACCGGGTGCACTCCAGCAGCGCGTCGTTGGCGATCGGGTCGACCTCGGGACGGCAGTCCTCGCATGGCACCCGGCGCTCCAGGTGCTCGCCGATCTCGATGGCCTTGTGCCAGGGCACCATGCGGCGGTTGACACGGGCGCACCACGGCGCGTGCGCGACCGAGGACCGGCCGATCTTCGAGATCAGGTAGGTGCCGTCCTCCAGCCGGTAGACCGCCAGCTCGCTCCAGCGCGCTGAGCCGGTCCTGGCCGAGGTGGCCGCGCCGATGACGGCCGCCCGGAAGCGCAGCACGCGCGACCCGTCCCGGACCTGGTGCACGGCCACCGAAGGGGCGGTCATGCTCAGCTGTCCGAGTCGCGCTTGACCCGGTAGAGGCTGGTCCCCGGGCCGTTGGCCGGTCCGCCCGGCGGCCGGATGCGCACCATGAGGCCTCGGCCGACCAGCGCCTTCAGGCGGCTGGCCACCCGCTGCGTGGTGGCGTCCTCGAAGTCGACCTGCACCTTCTTGGCGATGTCAACCGGCCGCATCGCGTCCGTGGCGACATCCATGATGCGCTGGTCGAGGGGCATTACCGGTCGGCGAGCGGTGCCCGTGCGGGCTGGAGGCTCCCGGAGCACGATCGCGTCAGCCGTCATGCTGCTGAGAATAGTGCTGAAAGCTCAACAGTGACGGCTGAACGCGCTCGTGTCACCGAATAGAAGGTGCTCAGGGGGTCGGCGTGGGCGCAGGACCGAGGCGCACGATGGCGCGCGGCGACGTCTCGATCAGCGCCTCCTGCGTCACCTGGATCATCTCGCGGTTCTGCTGGATCGCCAGCATGACCTTCTCCTCGTTGATCTCGGAGATGGTGATGCGGATGGGTCCGGTGAAGAAGACGCGCGGCGAGCCGGTCATCCCGGGCAGGTCGTAGTAGCCCTCGCTGATGACGACCATGTCGCCCCAGGCGCTGTAGTCCTGGCCGTCCTGCGGGTTGATCGTGATGACCCCGGCGACCCGGAGCTTGGGCGCGATGTCGGGGTGGACGTGCATGATCGGCCGGTTCGCCGAGCGCTGGAAGAACTCCCGGCGCGCGTCGGAGATGGCCGCGATGAAGACGTCGAGGTCGGCCAGGCCGGGGTCGGCGACTTCCAGCGCCTCCGGGCTACCCACCCAGACGTCGGAGAGGCCCTGGCGGACCAGGAAGCCCATGCCGATGGCCATCTCGTTGTGCTCGGCCAGCGCCTTCTTCAGCCAGGTCTCGTCGTCCGGCTTCTGCGTGCGCGTGTTGCGGCGCAGCGTGGCCACGATCGGGAAGGCGTGGGTGCGGTACGGGCAGACGATCGACCCGTCGTCGCCGATGACGTCGGCGGTGACAGCGGGATCGCAGTCGGCCAGGTAGATGGACAGACCGGCCTCGCGGTCGTCCACGCTCTCGCCCCGGTTCCAGTTCCCGGTTCCGGTCGTGACCTCGGCAGCGTCGAGCAGGCGCACGTCTTCTCCTTCAGAGTCGGCGGCCGTCGCCGCGCGTGATCAGGGTGTCACAGAGAGGTGAGTGTGATGGTCCCGTTGCCCGTCAGGTGGGCGTCGAAGATGGACGACCGGGCGACGATGCCCTTGGCCGTGCCGCTGGCCAGGTCCTTGCCCCACTGCAGCGGCAGGTTGACCGTGGTCGTCGTCCCCAGCGGCACGCTGAAGGTCAGCGGGTCGCTGTAGGTGTTCAGTGGCAGCGAGCGGTCGACGTTCTTGTGCAGCGCGAGCTGCACCGTGCCGGAGTCGACCTCCAGCGTCATCGCCACCGAGGCCAGCTTCTTGGTGCTGAAGCTGCTGAAGGCCCCGGCGGCGTAGAACCAGGCGCCGGTTGACACGAAGTCCTGGGACTGGGTGAGCCCGAGCGTGCCGTCGGAGCGCCAGTGCCCCGCCGGGTAGGCCGTGGTGATCTCCCAGTTGTCCAGGATCGAGGGCGCCACGACCAGCGTGCTCGGCGCAGGTGGTGCGGCGGGCGCGGCGGGGGCCACCGGCGAGCCGATCGCCAGCGAGCCGAAGGTGGCCTGGATGAGCAGGTAGCAGATGTCGTTGACCGCCGGGGCCCAGCTGCCCTTCAGGTAGGGCACGTTGCTGAAGACGTCGCCGTCGACCGACACCGTCAGCGCCCCCGTGGCGACCGCCGTGACCTTGCCCTTGCGCAGCACCGCGCCACGGTCGCCGAGCGTCGCCAGCACGCCCAGAAGCGGATCGTCGGCCATCTCAGGCACCCTCGGGAGGCTCGGAGGTCAGACACGTCGCGTTCCAGGCGCCGGTGCCCAGCGGCAGCGTCGTCTGCTGCAGCAGGTAGGTCTTCAGGTGGTTGCCGTCGGGGTCGGAGGTGGCCACCGGGTCCCCAGCCTCCAGCAGCGGCAGCGGTCCGGCCGACAGCGTCATGGTCGCCTTGTAGGCCAGGCTCTCGGCCAGCAGCCGCTGCGCGTAGGCGACGCACTGCGCGTCCTGCGTGAAGAACTGGGACGAGTAGAAGCCGGTGATCTTCCCGAATCCGGTCGCGCTGTAGTAGGTCGGCGAGGTCGGGTCGTTGTCGCTGGCGAAGCCCCAGCACGGCGGGACGTTCGCGTCGGCGGACTGGCCCGAGACCGACCAGGCGTTGTAGACCCCGTCGCGGCTCTCGCCGTAGGACTCCTCGATCAGCACACCGGCCGGACCGGCGACGACGGAGAAGACCGGCACCAGGTTGGTCAGGTCCGGGGCGTCCACGATGTACCAGCGGCCGTCGTAGCCGCAGAAGACCTCGGCGTGGATCGACTTGGCCAGCCCCGTGATGGTGTCCCACCGCTCCTTGTCCCAGGCGGCGGTGTCGGTGACCATCTTGTCGAGGGAGTTCAGCGCGACGATCTGCGCGTCCGGCACCGACTCCAGGATCAGGCTGGAGATCGTGTCAACCGTGCTCGCGCCGTAGGGCGGGGTGCGCGGCCGGATGAACCGGTCGTCAATGACCAGCTGCTCCAGGCCCTTCAGGGTGATCGCCAGCGAGCCCTTGTAGCCGTTGTCGTAGTCGTAGGCCAGGTACTCCCCGACCTGCACGGACTCCTTGATGCCGATCGAGGTGACGCCCATCCGGATCCGCACTCGGGTGCCGTCGATGGCCAGCTGCGTGCTGGCGATGTCCCACGAGTACATGGCCAGGGTCGCCGAGGCCGTGTAGCGGGTGTTGGAGCCCCGGTCGCAGGTGACCGTGCCGTCGACCACGGGGATGTCGGCGGCGACCACGACGCCGTCCCGGACGATGTCCAGCTCGGTGAACATCGTCCGGGAGTAGGACATCGACTCCCGGAACAGCTTGCTGGTGGGGATCACGGGGCCCCCGGCGCGACCAGCGCGGCGTCCAGCCAGTTGGTGCGGGCGGAGAAGATGTCCAGCCAGTTGACATAGCCCGCCTTGGCCATGCCCCAGGTGACGACCGTGGAGGCCTCGATCAGGCCGGTCGGCCGCTCGACCACGGTGAACGGCACGGTCCACAGCCGCTGCTGCTGGTTCTCCGCCCCGTCGCCCAGCGGGTCCTTCACCGTGTCCCCGACGGCCAGGTAGAGGTAGGGCTCCTGGTAGCGCGGGTCCGGGTTGCGGTAGAGCAGGATCCGGCCGGAGGCGAACAGCACCTCGGCCACCTCGGCGTCCGAGTCGGTGTAGGTCATCAGGGTCATCTGGCCGGTCGGCTTGCCCCGCACCTGGCTGACCGCGATCCGGTAGGCCTTGGAGAGCACGTCGTACTCGTTCTTGCGCGCCGGGAAGGTCAGGCTGCCGAACTTCTGCAGCTCGAACCACAGCGCCAGCTGCGGCGCCACCGGGTCGCTGAGCAGCACCGGCGCCTTGGCGGGCAGGCTGGCCGGAGCCGACAGGGTGAGGTTGGTCGACGTGGCGACCTTGCTGGGCCCGGAGAAGACCGACGGCGAGTTGTTCACCGTGCCCGTCCAGGCCATCGAGGCGTCGCCGGAGTTGTCCGCCCAGTGGCTGCCCGGCAGCATGTTCGCGGCCGGGTTCGCGGGCAGCACGGAGTCCCCGTCGAAGTAGGTCAGCCCGCCGCCGCTGGTCATCTCCGAGTTCAGGCAGACCATGATCGTGCTCAGGTGCCAGGACACAGCGAACTCGCGCTGGCTGGTCCCGTGCATGAAGGCCAGGCGGCAGTTGGCCGGGGCGCCCGCCGGGATGGTGATGACCCCGGAGAAGGTCAGCCACGACCCGCCCAGGCCGACCTGCGCGCCGATGATCTGGAACGGCGCCACCCAGGTCGCGTAGTCGGTGACCTGCGCGACCGAGGCCGAGGCGAACGCGGTGCCCGACCAGGCGTAGGTGGTGGCGCCGACCGCTGCGCTGCCGCCGTCGAAGTAGACGCCCAGCGTGGCCGAGGCCTCGAACAGCGCGCCGTCGACCTCCAGGTAGTCGTTGACGGCCATCGCCGTCCCGGAGCCGGTCACGTAGAAGGCCAGGGTGGCCGACACGGCCCCGACGGGTGCGGTGCCGGTGAGCGAGATCCGCTGCGCGCTACCGGCGGTGACCGCGATGGCAGACCCGAAGCTGCTGGAGATCGTGCTCCCGCCGGAGTTCTTCCAGTCGATCTGCGCCAGCACCGACTGGCCCTTGTTGCAGCGCACCCAGCCCGAGCCGGTGTAGGCCGTCCCGGCGGTGACCGCCATCCCCGGGAAGTACGGGCCGCCGCCCTGGCTGACGTTGGTCTGCGCGGTGGTCCAGGTGCAGCGCAGGTAGTGCGTGCCCAGGCCCACGGCGATCGAGGTCCCGGTCTGGATCGCCAGCGAGCAGGCACCGCCCAGGCCGCCCCAGGCACTCCAGGCGCCGACCGCGCCGCCCTCGAAGCTCGGCGTGGTGACCAGGTTGCGGCGCAGCTCGGTGGTGGTCAGGTTCGGGTCCAGCACGGCCGCGTAGAGGCTCGTGAAGGCCTGCTGGGCCGTCAGGCTGCTGGAGGACCGGACCTGCGACCAGCTGGTCTTGGTGGCCTTCAGGTTGGCCCAGCTGCCCTGCGTCTTGACGTCGGTCCAGTTCCACAGGTCCGGCGAGGAGTAGAAGACCTGACCGGAGACGAAGTAGGTGCCCGGCCCGAAGCCCGACGGCTGGCAGGAGGCGATCCGGCGGTCGGCGTACTGGGCCGACGCCGACCCGGCGGTGTTGGCGCCGATCGACAGCGAGGTGACCGCGTCCCGGGGCGGAGCCAGCGCGGTGGCCGTCTCCCGGGTCAGCGTCCGGCCGGGCCCGGCCAGCCAGTTGCTGGTGTTCGTCCCGGCCTTGGGGTTCAGGCAGCGGTTGGTCTGGATCGTCCGGATGGCGCTGGAGACCGTGTCAACCACCGTGTAGGTCAGCGGCTGGCCGAACGGGGCCTCGGGGTCCTCGACCACGAAGCCGCCGGTGAGCACGTCGAAGCTGCCGCTGCGGACCTCGCTGGGCACCCCCTTCAGCGTGCGCGTGACCAGCAGCGACCCGTTCGGCACCGTCTCCTGCGAGGAGAGGACGACCGAGCCCTTGGCGACGTTCGGCTTGGCGGACAGGACGCCCATGCTCAGCCCTTCCGGCCGGTGGCCAGCGAGCTGGCCAGGTTCTTGTTCTTCTTGTCGACCTCGGTGCGGACGATGTGGGTCAGCTCGGTGTCGCCGATGAAGACGCGCACGTCAGTGCCGCCAGCGGCGCCGTCGCCGATGAGCTTCAAGATCGCGTGGTCGCGCTTGGACAGGCCGTTCTCGTCCAGCGGCTCGACCCGCTCGGAGCGCCCGGCCTCGGCGATCAGCGCCAGCGTGCCGCCGCTGCTCGGGGAGACGACGCCGCCCTTGGCCAGCTTGGGGATCTCCGGGATGGTCGGGATGTCGACGCCGGGCAGCTTGTTGGCGATCCCGATCATGTTGTTGAGCCCGTGGATCGCGCCGTTCACGACGCCGATGAAGAAGTTGACCCCGGCCTTCAGCCCGCTGACGATGTCGCTGCCGACGTTCTTCAGGCCGTTCCAGATGCCCGACCAGATGTCGCCGATGGTGCTGGCGGCGCCCCGGATGAAGCCGATGACGTCGTTCCAGACCCGCGTGATCGTGTTCCAGATCGAGGACATCGCGCCGGAGACCCAGCCGACCACCGCGTTCCAGACGCTGGAGATCGTGTTGCCGATCGCCGACATGACCCCGGAGATGAACCCGTGGACCGCGTTCCAGACCGAGGTGATGATCCCCCAGGCCCAGCTCAGAGCTGCGGAGATGCCGCTCACGATGGCGTTCCACGCGGCGACGATGAAGTCCCAGATCGCCTGGATGATCGGCTGGATGAACCCCCAGACGGCGTTCCAGACCGAGACGATGAAGCCCCAGACCGCCGTCAGGGCGGTTGACACGCCGCTGACGATCCCGTTCCAGGCCCCCACGATGAAGTCCCAGATGGCCTGGATGATGGGCTGCAGGAAGCCCCAGATCGCGTTCCAGACCGTCGTGAGGACGGTCCAGATCATGTTGATCGCCCAGCTGATCGCGGCGACCAGGCCCTGCCAGACGAGGATGACGATGCCCTCGAAGACGCGCAGGGGCAGCAGCAGGATCGGGAAGATCCGGATCCAGATCTGCCAGATGATGTTGAGGACCGTCTCGACCACGGTCCGCACCGCGTCGAAGATGACCACGAAGACGTCCCAGATCGCGGTGAGGACGGTCTTCACCGCGTTGAAGATCGCGGTCCAGATGGTCACGTAGAAGTTGAAGATCGCCGTGAAGACGGTCTTGATGACGTCCCACACCGCGTGCGCGACGGTTGACACGACGTCCCAGACCTTGTGGAAGGCGTCGCTGATCGCCGACCAGATGTCCTTGGCGACCTTGACGATCCACTGCCAGGCGGTCTTCAGCGCATCCACGACGGCGTGGAAGGCGACCACGATGGCGTGACCCGCCGCGCTGATCGCTTCCTTGATCGCCTTCCAGACGACCTCGATGATCTTCTGGCCGATCTTGGTCTGGGTGAAGAACCAGATCAGCGCGGCGACGACCGCCAGGATGATGGTGACCGGCAGACCGAGCACCCCGACCAGGGCGGAGATCGCCGGGACCAGCAGGTCCATGATCACGAAGCTCAGGACGTCGATGATCGGGCCGACGACCATCCAGACCATCTTCAGCGTCTTGGCGAAGACCAGGAACGTGGCAGCCAGCGAGAGCAGCTGACCCACCCCGGGCAGCGCCAGCAGCTTGGAGAGGATCAGGAAGAAGTCGCTCAGCGACTTGGCGATGATGCCGATCGCGCCGGACGCGGCCAGCTGCTCGATGACCTTGGCGAAGTTGGCGAAGGCCTGCTGCCAGGCGCCCCCGGCGTTCTTGCGGATCGCGTCGAACATCTCGGCCAGCGGCTTGCCGAAGCTCTCCAGGGTCTTCAGCCCGGACAGGATGCTGTCGACGTTCATGTTGCCCAGGCCGCCCCCGGCGGCCTTGCTGATCTTGCCGAGGATCCGCAGGACTTCGTCAGTGACGATGCGGGCCTTGGTGAAGAAGTCGAGCATCTTCTTCTGGCCCGCGTCGCTGCCGGTCCACTCCTTGAACTTGGCCGCGATGCCCTGCAGGTTGGTCAGCATCCCCCCGCTGGCCCCGAAGGCCGCGTGGAAGACGTTGACGATGCCCTTGCCGAAGTCGACCACGATGCCGACCAGCTGGGTGAAGCTGCCGAACATCTTGGTGATGAAGGCGTCCAGCTTGCCGCTGGCCTCGGCCGCCTCCAGCGAGCGGGCAGCCCACTCCCCCAGGTCCTTGGCCCCGCTGGCCAGGTACTCGATGACCGGGGACAGGTGGTCGAACAGGATCACGAAGGCCTGGATCAGGCCCTGGATCCCGGCGCCAAAGCCCTTCACCGCGTCGTTGTTGACCGTGAGGATGCGCTGCAGCCGGGCCATGTTGTCGGCCGAGCTGAGCATCCGCGAGATGTTGATGGCGATGTCGCCGACGTTGTAGCCGAACTCCCGGAGCATCGGGTTCAGGCTCTTGACCAGCGGCTGAGCGATCCGCATCGCGGCGTTGAAGCCGGAGAACAGCCCCTCCTGGATCGGCTTGGCCAGCGTCTCCTTGAAGGACTCCAGGCGCTTCTTGAAGTCGGCCAGCTCCGGGGTCTTGGCCTTCATGGCCAGCCCCAGCAGGCCAACCGAGAGCTTCAGGGTGCCCAGCGCCGCGACGCCCACCAACGCGCCACCGGCGATGGCCGGACCGAGCGAGGCCAGCGCGGTGACGGCGAAGCCCACGAAGGACCCGATGATCGCCCCGGCGAAGGCGATGGCACTGGGCAGCGCGGTGATCAGGCCCGCGATCAGCGGGACCAGGATGTCGGAGAACTTGAAGTCCTTGCCCGCCTTGGACAGCTTCTTCTTCAGCTTGCCGAACTCGCCGAGGAGGCCGTCGCCGCCCTTCTCGACGTCCTTCTTGGCCTGGTCGAACCAGGTCTTGGCGCCGCTGAAGGCCGACCCGATCCTGGCGAAGCCGCTCTTGGCGCCGTTGCTGATCGCGCCCAGCACGCTCTTGAAGGCACCCAGCAGCCTCCCGCCGAAGGAGCGGGTGTCGCCCTCCTCCTTGACGAAGATGCCCTTGATGCCGTCGAAGATCCGGCCGACCTCGTGCACGCCGGTTGACACGCCGGACTTGACCTTGCTGAAGACGTTGCTGAAGGCCGTCAGCAGCTTGACCCCGATGGTGTTCGGGATCGCCTTGCCCATCTCGTTGCCGATGGCGCGGCCGAAGTCCTCGGCGACGTTCTTGCCGAGCTTGGAGGACTCCTTGGAGACCTCCTTCTCGACGCCGCTGGTGAGCTTCTGCCCGACCTCCTCGCCGGACTTCTCCAGGTCCGAGGTGGAGGCGTTGACCGACGTCTTGACGGCGTCGGTGATGTCCTTCTTGAGCTTGTCCCCGATGACGCGCAGGCGGACGTAGGCGGTACCGACGATGGCCATCTGTGCCGCCTACGTCCTTCCCTGTCGTGTCAACTTGCTCAGTGCCCCAGCAGGTGGGGCGGGGTGTTGCTGAGGTCGATGTCCGGGTCGGCCATCTGGACGGCGGCCTTGGAGGCGCGAGCGAGGGTGGCCCGGACCTTGTCCCTGGCCTCGGACTTCTCCTTCTCCTCGGTCGCGCGCTCCTCCATCCAGTGCTCGGCTAGATCGAAGACGGTGTCAGCTCGGGCCGCGAGTAGGTCGGCATGGCCACAGGCGGCGGCATAGCCGGAGAACCTTCGCCAGACAAGATCCCCGCAGAGGTAGGCGACGAGGTCGCTCCAGTAGGGCGCTCACCGGAGTAGACCTCCGAGAGCCAGCCCGCGATCTCGACCAGGGTGTCCAGCGGGATGCCCTCGTCGTCGTCGTTGATCATCTGCCAGAAGCGGGGGCGGCCCTCGGGCTTCAGGCACCGGTCGAAGAACTCGCGGATCGCCGGGATCGCGCTCACGCCCTGCTTGGCGTTGCTCGCCTCGTCGTCGGACTCCTCCAGCGCGGAGAACGTCTCGGCGAAGCGCATCAGGGTTCCGGCGGCCAGCCGGTCGCGGCACTCGAAGTTGCGCAACCCGGAGATGGAGCCCTCCAGGTCGAAGCTGATCGGCTCGACGGCGGCTGCCACTCGGAAGCTCTTGCGGGGCATCAGGACCTCATCCTCATCTCGGCCGCGCGTAGTCGCGCAGTCACGCTGCGAAGTCTCGCAGGAGGGGTCATCCGCCTCGTTCCCACATGCGCATCGCCTTGTCCAGGGCGCGCTCCAGGAACTTGTAGGGCTTGTTGCCGGGGTGGTGCACGGACTTGAAGTGCACGACCTTGCCGACCTTCGGCCAGTAGAAGCTGAGGTACGGCGCGTTCTTCGCGGTGATGACGTGCGGCTCGGTGCCCTGGTCCACGAACAGCGAGTACGGGATCGGCGTGCCCGCGTCGAACTGGATGCCGCCGGACCACTGGCCCTTGATGTAGTGGGCCCCGGCGGCCATCGCGCCGGTCTTCTTGTTGGCCAGCGCCTTGATCCGGAAGACCGTCTCCTTGGCCAGCCGCTCGGTGGAGCGCCCGACCGGGCCGCCCCAGCCGACAAACTTCTTCAGCTCGGGGTCGTCAATCTCTACGACGACGTCCTCGGCCATCAGAAGCTGCCGGTCGGGAACAGCTGGACGTTCAGCTCCACGGTCTGCATCGCGCCCTGCGGGGCGTGCGCGACCACCGTCAGGTCCGGCCCGACCTCGGACAGCCGCCCCACGGCGCCGATCAGCACCTCGCAGTCGTCGGAGGCGATCCGGCTGGCCGCGATCATCGCGTCGGGGCTCACGGCCTTCTTCAGGCCCTGCTTGGCCGGGACGGCCGGGGAGTTGCGGGTGATGGCGACCGAGAAGCCCGCCATCCAGCGGAAGGGGCGCTCGCGGACGGTCGGGCCGATCTGCACCGGCCAGGGCGTCCAGCCGTTGAACAGCACCGCGACCTGCTCGCAGTCAGCCGGGATCGGCGCCATGTAGACGATCTGGCGGCTCGGGAGCGTGACGCTGAGGCCCGCAGCGGAGGCGGTCACGACATCCAGGAGGGACGCGCCCAGCCCGGCCAGCGTGTCAACCGCCGGAAGCTCGGCGGTCAGCCGGACGGAGTCGGCGACCTCGTCCAGCACCTCGCGCTCGGAGGCGAAGGGGTCCGGCCGGGAGAACTCGGTCACCAGCCGGTCCGGCGGTTGCTCACCGGCACGCCCACGGGGCTGTCGGGGGTGTAGACGGCGGCCGGGCGGTGCGAGCGGCGCGGGTTGACCTGGGCCAGCCAGGTGTCCACGCGCGGCAGGCCGATCTTGCCCTTGTCGATGTAGTCGGTCGGGGTGAGCAGCTGCAGCGACAGGCCCTCGCGGGTCACCGATGTCACCCGTTCCGGGAGCGCGCAGGAGTCGCTGTCGTAGATCGACAGCCAAAGCTCGCGGGCGTACTCCAGCACCGCGCGCTTGGCGCCGGGGGTGACGGTGCTGGCGTAGTCGTAGTCGATGCGGACCGACACCTGCACCGGCTGGATGTCGGCCATCGGCCGGGAACCGATCCCGGCGAAGGCGGCGCCGATCACGCCGTAGTCCCAGGAGAGCGGGAAGAAGCCCTGGTAGGGACCGGTGAACTCGATCGCGCCCGCCACCAGCCGCCACGGGCGCTGGGTGTCGACCCAGACGTCGTTGCGGTCGTCGTAGACCTTGACCGAGTTGACGGTCGTGACCGGCCCGATCAGCGGGGAGAAGCGGCGCAGCCGCCGCGTGCAGTACGCCTCCTCGACCACGTTCCCGGCCGGGTGGATCTTCTGGCCGGTGGCGTGGGTCAGGTTCTCGCTGGCCACCGCGAGCACGGTGCGGACCTCGGCCAGCGTCTCCTCATCGAGGGTCGCCGGGGCCTCCGGCCCCAGCACAGCAGCGACGACGGAGGGATCCGCCGGGTCAACCCAGAGCATCGAACCCCTCCGTCGTCGCTTACTGCCGTGTCAACCGCTCCCCAGGATCAGGGAGCGTTGCCCGCCGCCCAGGCCGTCCCGGTCCAGTAGGCCGTGGTCGAGTCGCCGAGGACGACCCGCTGGCCCGTGATCCAGGCGGTGGTGGGGCTGGCGGTCACGCCGGAGAGCGCCGCGAGGTTCGCCGGAGCCGTCGCGCCCGCAGGCGTGAAGGAACCGGGCGAGCCCGCCGTGGCGCCGGTGGCCGGGATGACCACCGCCGGGGTGCGACCGGACTGCCAGGTCGTGCCGTCCCAGTACGCCTCGCTCGCGTCGGCGAGGGTGACGTACTGGTTGGACGTCCAGGCGGTCGTGTTGCCCAGCGCACCGAGGGCACGCAGCGCCGCCAGGCTGGCCGGGCGGGTCGCGTTGCTCGGGTTGTAGGTCGCCGGGTCGCCCGCGTCGATGGACACGATGGCCACACCGAGGTTGGCGAAGACGCCCTTCAGACCGATCGGGGCGTTCATCGTCCGCGCGTACATGAACGCGCGGTCGGTGTAGCCCGGGAAGCCCCAGTCGAAGGCTCCGGCGGCAGGCACCGGGGTGACTCCGGTGAGGTCCATGTTCGGACCCGTCCCGAAGGCCTCGTTGCCCTGGCCCTCACCCGCGAAGGAACTGGCGACCGCGTTGGCGTCGACCACCCGGTCCCCGTCCAGCCGGAACTTGGCGTGGGGGATCAGGTAGTGCCAGTACGGCGCCCGGTTCGCGGACTTGCCGTTGATGATCGCGTCGGCCCAGACCTCGACGGCGACCCCGTTGGGGTTGCCCTCCAGGCCGGTGGACTCCGCCGCGTACCCCACGGCCACCAGGTCGCTGGCGTCGGAGCCCGCCGGAGCGAACGCCGACGTGCCACCCGCCGTCAGCACGTCGCCGCCGACCAGCATCTGCGTCAGGACCGGGTCCGGGTCGCAGATGTCGAGCTTCAGCGTGACGTTCTTCAGGGTGTCCGGCAGCTTGTAGTAGACGCACACCTCACCAGCAGCGTTGGTCACCTGGACCTCGTTGCCGGTGTTGTAGGCGGCCGTGAAGCTGAAGGTGATGAAGCCGCCCGTGAGGTAGACGTCCGCCGCCGAACCGGTGACGGGCGCCCCGTCAGAACCGAGCTGGGTCACCCGGAGCGCGCGGCCCCGGACGGACCCGGCGTTGTCCTGGACGTAGGTCATGTCAGTCCCTCCTCTCTCGTGTCAACCGCTCGTGGGAGGGGGGATCAGACGTTGGTCGCGGAAGCGACCAGGTCACCGGCGGCCCGACCGTTCGGGACGAGGGCGGAGGTGATCCACAGGGACTCCCCGCCGATCCGCGTCGCCGACTCGAAGGTCTCGGAGAACGTCTGGTAGTCGTTGCTCCGGACCAGCTGGGAGTCGCGGACGATGCCCAGGTCGAGCTGGCCGCCGTCGAGGAACAGCCAGCTGCCCTCGATCATCAGCGCCCACTCCAGCGTCGTGGGGAACGCCGGGATGGTGCCCGAGTTGTCGGTCGCCATCGCCGCGTAGAAGCCACCGCCGTTGGTGCCGGGGGCGGGGCTGTCCATCGTCCAGGTGACGTTGATGTGCCGGTCGTCGAAGAACGACTGGATCTCGTCCAGGGACATGCCGAAGTTCTCGGCCATGTCGGCCGTGGAGGCCTTCTGGAAGGTGACGTCCGAGTTGATCGCGGAGATCATCCAGACCGGGAAGATGGCCCGCAGCGGGGTCGTCGGCGCGAGGCGGTGACGGTCCCGGTAGTAGGCACCGGCGCGGTCGACGGTGTTGAGCAGGCCGCGCAGGAAGCTGATCCCGGTGGGGATCACGCCGCCGGTGACCTTGTTCGAGCCCGCCTTGATCTGCGAGAGCAGAGCGGACTCAGCGAGACGCGCCTGGGCCACCAGGGCCAGGTTGTTGTTCGCCGTCACCAGCTCGGGGAAGACGCGGGACTGCATCACGCCGAAGGTGAGGCAGAGCGTCACGGCCTGGACGAGAGCGTCCTGCTCCGGGGGGCAGGAGACGCGCGCGCAGACCTTCCAGGTGGAGCTGTCGGTCGCGGAGACCGCAGCGTCGTCGGCGCAGGTCCAGAAGCCCACGGCCGCACCCACGGCGTCGAGGGTCGGGCCCTCGAAGTAGCGGATGCCGCCACGGTCGGCGCCGAAGCCCGCGAGGCTGGCCTTGATCGGGCGGTCGGTGTCGCCGATCTGGAACAGGTCGTAGCGGGTGGTCAGCGGGGCGCAGCAGCCACCGGCGGCCGTGAGGGCGTCGATGTTGGTGAGCGCCTGGATCTTCTCGGCGTTGCCGATCGGGTCCCCGTACTTCAGGAAGCGGTCCTCGGGGATGTCCGAGCGGATCGAGGCCACGAGGACCTGCTCGCCGTCACCGCCGACCTTGTTCAGCTGCTCGATGCGGCGGGCCATCGCCTGCGACACCTGCGAGAGGCTGTCGAAGGTCTGACCGGGCGTCATCCCCTGCAGGTTGGCGCCAGCCACGACGGTCGAGGTGGACTGGGCGAGGACCGGCTGCCGGTCCTCCGGGACCTCGGGCTCGGTCACGACGGTCGAAGCGGTCACGGCAGGGTTCTCCTGGTCGGCGGTCTGGTCCTCGGACGCGGGCGCGGCCGGGGTCTCGGGGGCGGTCTCGGCAGAGGCGGCCACGGGGGCAGCGGTCGGGTCGGCGACGGGCTCGGCGGACGGGGCGTTCGATCGCTTGGCGATCTCCTCCCGGACCTGGTCGAGCGCGTCGGCGATGGCGGACGACGAGGCGTCGTCGCCGCCCTGGTCGGCCTGGTCGAAGGCGTCCACCAGCTGCTGCTCCAGCGCCTGGATGTCGTCGTCGCTCAGGTCAGCCAGGTCCGCCAGCTGCTGCTGGAAGTTGGCGAGGGGGTCCATGAAGGGGGTCCTCCGGTAGATGGGGTCATCACGCGCACATCACCGGAGGGCCAACCGACGGGAGCAGTCACCGTCAGTCGTCGCTCAGTGGCTGAAAGCTACACGAGGCCGTTGGTCCACCCGTCCCGCTTCCGGGGGAACGAGTTGACAGAGTTGACATGACCTGTAATACTTCTTGCATGACAGACGACCGGGAGCCGGTGGAGTTCGAGACGCACGGGACGCAGTTCGGCCCGTTCTTCTCCAGCACCACGCGCGAGGTCACGGCGGACGACCGCCGCTACCGCGAGCGCCGCAACGCCTGGATCTGGGTCGCCGTCGCCGTCATCCTCTTGATCACCGGGAACTGGCTCATGGCCATCCCGGCGGCCATCTGGGGCGGACTGTCAGTGGCCAGTGCTATGACGCAGACACCCACGAAGGAGACCGACCGATGACTCAGCCCGACCAGCTCTCGCTCCGCAAGCTCCGCCACTCGATCCGGAAGCGCGCCTACGTGGTCATGCGCCTCACGGCCGGGATGCCGGGCCTCACGAAGGACCAGCAGATCACGGTCCTCGACCAGCAGATCATCATGCTGAAGGAGGCCTTGGAGAAGGCCCAGCAGGCCCGCGACATCGTGTTCCTGCGGGACTTCGACGCCCACCAGGAGGCGAAGGCCCAGCAGGCCCAGCAGACCTCGGCGGTCACGCTGGAGTTCGACCAGCTCACCCAGGGCCTGACCTGGGACGAGGCGTCCGGCAAGTTCGTGGACGACGAGGAGGCCGAGCCGCAGGCCGAGAAGGCCGAGGGCGACAAGCCCCCGTTCTGACCCCGCACAGACGAAAGGCCCGGTCCCCCAGGGGACCGGGCCTTCGTCGTGTCAACCGCTACTTCATCGCTCCGGCGGCGGCCTCAGCGAGCGCGGCGTACTGCTCGTCGTTGATCTTGCCCCGGGCGTAGTACCCGGCGACCTCGCTGAACGATCCCTCGGGGTCGGGCTCCGGGTCCATGTCCTCGGCCTGGAACGGGTCGCTGGTCGGCTGCGGGTCCGGCTGCGGCCACTGGCGGCTGCCGAAGTCGCTGACCACGGCATCCAGGTCGACCTGTCCGGCGGCCAGCTGGTCCAGCTGGTCGGTCACGTCGCTCACGGCGTCACCCCCTGCTTCTGCCTGTCGGCGTCGGTGAGCCCCTTCTCCGCCTCAGCCGTCAGCGCGGGCAGGTCGGGGGACGTCTTCGAGTATACAAGTCGGGGATCACGTTTATCAACACTGTTATCCCAGACCTGCCAGTTGTCGAACTGGTCGCGCAGCGCCTCGAAGTTCTTGCGGTTGGCCGAGGAGAACGACGTGGAGGCGTTCTTCCGGATCACCGACGGCGGGACGTACCGGCCGCCCGCGCCCTTGCCGTTGCGGTAGGCCTCCATGCCGCGCTGGTAGCGCGACATCGCCCGGGTGACCGAGCCCTCCACCGGGATGTCCACGAAGATGGCGTCCAGGTTGGTGTAGCCGTTCTTCTTCATCTCGGCGATGCGCTTGGCCACCGACCCCTCGGAGGCCATCGTGATGTCCCAGGTGACGTTCTTCTTGTCGGCGTAGGCCAGCTGGGCCAGCAGGTTGGCGATGTGGCTGGACTCCTCGTGGATCAGGGCGACCTTCTCCATCGGGGACAGCTTCACCTCCCCCGGGATCTCGGGGATCATGCCGCGCTCGGCCAGGATCTCCTTGATGTCGTCGGGGTTGATCGTCAGGAACTGGGACTGGTCGATGCCGGTCTTCGGGTTGCCCAGCGTGGTCGTCTTGCCCGCGCCGCCCAGCCCGCCGGAGAACAGGCCCTTGCCCTCGTTCGGGACGTGCGCGGCCTTCGCGTAGAGGTCCTGGACGATCTCGTTGTGCAGCTTGGCCCGCTCGGGCGCCCAGACCTGGCCCTTGCCGTCCAGACTGAACTGCGCGTCGGTTGACAGGCCCGCCTTGACGGCCGCGTCGACCTGGGACTCCACCGCCTCGACGTGCTTCTTCAGCTCCTCGTCGGTCAGCGGCGGCACCGGCTGGTGCGGTCCGGCCATCGGCACCTGCGCTCCGTGCGGCACGGCCACCGTGTGCTGCTGACCGGACTGGGTGTCGGTGGCCGTCACGGTGTGCCCGGTGGCGTTCTTGGCGACGCCGTCGACCTTCAGGGTCTTCTTGGACCCGTCCTTGCCGTAGGCGTGCATCAGGTCGCCCTGGGCCAGCTGGTGACCCTCCTTGGGCAGGAAGTCCGGCCCGCCCGCCTCGTAGTTCGGGTTCCAGCCCGCCGGGGGTTCAGCGGGCTTGGCCGGGGCCGCCGGTGCCTTGGGCGCCTCGGGCGCTGCGGGCTTGGGAGCCGCGCCGTGCCCGTGCGGGAGCGGGCCCTCGTGCACCTTCACCGGCGGGTTGCCGGGCAGGTCCTTGGTGCCCGTCTTGCCGTCGGGACCGGTTGACATGACCGAGGTGTGCGTGCCGCCGGTGTGCTCGGGCTTCAGGACGCTGCGGGTGACGTGCACGCCGGAGCCGTCCGGGTGGTGGAAGGCCTCCCCCGGCTTCAGCTCGCTGGCCTTCTTCTCCTTGCCCAGCAGCCCGGCGGTGTGGTCCACCAGGCCCTTGGTGGCGTGGTCCAGCCCCTTGACCGCGTCGCCGTGCCCACCGCTGGCCAGCTTCTGGACGCTCTTGCCCTCGACCTCCTTGACCTTGCCGGAGGCCTCGCGGACCTTGACGGTCCCCTTCTTGTCGCCCATCCCCTCGACCTTGCCGGTCACCCCGCCGCCGTGGACGATGTCGCCCACCTCGATGAAGCGCCCGTGCGCGTCGCGCGGGTGGCGCAGCTTGTTCCAGACGCCCGCCGTCAGGCCGGAGGCGGCCATGCCGGGGTTGGACTGCGCCTCCTGCATCGTCTGGGGCGTGACCGGGGTGAGCTTCTTCTTCCCGGCCGGGGTGGTCCCCATCAGCTGCTGCCACTGCGCGTTGAGCTTGGCGGCCGACTCGGTCCCGTTGATCAGGGACTCCGCTGCCGCCTCGCGGGCCGCCTCGATCTGCGCGGCGTGCGCCTGAGCCGTGGCCTGGGCAGCGGCCTGGGCCTGCTGCGCCTTGACCTGGGCAGCCTGCTGAGCGGCGGCCTTGTCGGCCGTCGTCTTCGCCTTGGCCGCCGCCGCCGCGTCCTTGGCGAGCTTGGCCTGCTGCGCCTTGGCCGCCGCGTCGGCCGCCTTCTGGGTCTTGGTCTGCGCGGCCACGACCTTGTTGTGCGCGGTGACCGTGGGGTCGGCCTTCGGGTTGGGGCTGACCACGACGGGGCCGCCGTCGTAGCCGTACTTGTGCGGGTCGATCCCGCGCGCCGCCAGCTCCTGGACCAGGACGTCCTGGGCCGCCTGGTTGCGGGCGTTGTCCGTCTTCACCGAGAACACCGCGTCGGCCGCCTTGGTCAGGTCGGCGTTGCTCATGTTGTGGGCGTTGCGGGACATGTCGGACTTCTTGTCCGAGCCCATGAACGTGTCGTAGCTGGCCTGGGCCCCGGCCTGCTGAGCCTTGCCGTGTCCCAGGGGTGCACCGATCGGCAGGTGGTAGCGCGCCGAACCGGCCGGGGTGGCGACGTGCCGACCCCCGCCGTGAGCCTTCTTCTTGCCGCTACCGCCGGAGGCGAAGTCCGCCGCCGTGCGACCGTTCGAGGTGCGCAGCGCGTCCTGCGCGGCGACCAGCGCCCCGGCAGCCACCCCGGCGGTGGCCGAAGCCACCGCCGGAGCGCCGGGGCTCAGACGTTTCCCAGGCCTGCCGGGACACCCGGGGCCGCCGGAGCAGCCGGAGCAGCCGGAGCAGCCTTGGGCGCCGCGTCCTTCTTCTTCGGCTTCTTGACCTTGCCCGCCGCGAGGTCGTCGGCGAACGCCTTGGCGTCGCCCGCGTAGTCCCCGTGCAGCGACTGGACGGCCTCGTCGTGCTTCAGGTCGCCGATCGGCATCTTCCCGGCCAGCATCGCGTTGATGGCCTCCGGCGCGAGGCCGGGCAGCGGGGCGGCGTACTCGGTGTCGGGGTCGGTGTCGTCACCGGCGCCCGGGTCCGCGCCGCCGTCGGTGTCGGCGTCCTCGACGCTGGCAGAGCCGGAGTCGGCGGCACCGTCGGAGACCGGGGTGACCTCCTTCTTCTTGGCGAACGGCGGGGCACCGTCGGCCGCGACCGGGACCTTGCCGTGCACCCGCTCGCGCAGCGCGAGGCGACGCGACTCCATGTCGGCCTTGCGCGCCGCCACGGCCTCGCGGGCCCGGCGGACGGCGTCGGAGACCTGCGGCTCCTCCGCCACAGCCGCCGGGGGCTCCTCGCCCGTGTCAACCGGCTCGCCCTCGGCGACCGGCTCCAGGGTCAGGGCCTCCTCGATCTCGCCCTCCAGCTCGGGGCTGACGACTACCGCCGGAACGCCCTCGCCGGGCGCACCGTCGGCCTCGATCGCCATGTCCGGCTCGCCGACCAGGGACTCCTGGTTCTGGCCGTAGACGAAGTTCTCCAGCTCGGCGATCCGGGCCGCCAGCTCGGCGTCGGCCAGCAGCGCGAGCTTGCGGGCGGCCAGCGGGCGGGCGCCAGCGGCGACCAGCGCGGTGATCGCACCGGAGGCCACGCGAGCGCGGGCGACCGGGAAGCCGGGCACGTTGACCTGGCAGCAGGCGACCAGCTCCAGGTGGCCGTTGATCGGCCGCCAGTCACCGGACGGGGCCGAGGCGCGCAGCGTGCGCAGCTGCTGCGGGGTCACCTCGGGACGGGTCGCACCGGCCACCCAGATGCCGTAGCGGTCCTCGCCGATGTTGAGGTCGCAGACGCTGGAGGCGGTGTTGTCGTAGTGCGCCACGGCCGCGCTGGCGTCGGCGTTGAGCGGCGCGTGCCCACCGGAGAGGGTCAGCTGGCCGACGTTGATCTTCGCGCCGGAGGCGGTGACCAGCTGGCCGGTCTTGAAGTAGGCGTAGTCCGACCGCGACTTCGGGGCGTGCACGCGGCCGGGCAGGCCGATGTGCGCGACGTCGAAGGTGGCGATGTGGCCGTAGACCCGGCCGTCGTCTTCCACGGTGAGCGGCGTGGGGCCGTCCAGCTGCGGGTTGGCGAACCACTCGTCGGGCGGGTTGACCGGGAAGCCCCCGGCGGTGAGGGTGCGGAGCAGGGTCACGTTCTCCCCTGCCTCGGCGTAGACGCCGTCCTTCAGGGTCATGCCCTTGTCTCCACTTCCGTCCGGTCCCAGCCAGGACCCGGTTGACACAGAGGCCACGAGTGCGGCCTCCAGGGACAGAGCCGGTCGGGGAGCCCCGGCGGCCGTGACGTGCGACCGGTGGCCGTTGCCACCGGGGTTCTTGGCGTTGCCGGTCCAGATGCCGGTCGCGCGCTTGTGGAGGTTCTGGCAGTAGCCCTTGGCCCGCGTCCCCATGAACTTGGAGAGGTGCCGGTAGCAGCGCTTCCAGTCCCCCGGAGTGCCCCAGCGGACCTTGACGCCGCCCTTGCCGGAGGTCCAGTAGCGGCGCAGCTTCTCAGCGCGCGGGTCCGGGCTGACGGTCAGCGGGACCTTGTCCCCGGCGACCAGCGCGCCGGGCGCTGCGGCGGCGATCGGCCGGATGGCGTCGATGTTCGAGGGGTCCACCGAGCCGTCGGGCGTGCAGCTCGCGGCGGCGGCCTTGGCCTGGTCCAGGTGGCTGTCGCAGGCCGGGACGTAGGCCATGCCCTCGGAGTGGATGACCCGCTGGGTGGCCTGGTCCTTGCAGAACTCGCACTTCTGCTTCTTGGGCAGACCGGCGGCGGCCACGGCCTGGCCGCTGCTGTCGATCTGCGACATCACGTTGGTCAGCTGGCTCTCGTCCAGCTCGACCAGCGGCGGCGGGTTGACACCCTGCAGCCGGGAGAGCAGGTCGGGGTTCTCCACCCACTTGCCCTGGTCGTAGTCGGCCAGCTCGGGGCCCGGGGCCAGCCGGATCAGGTTGAGCACCGCGCCGGGGTCCAGGTCGTCCACGACGGCGTACTCGGTCCAGCCGTCGCTCGGACCGGCCGTCACCTTCGCCTCGGACTGCGCCTTGTCGACGTTCTTGGCGTCCTTGGCCGCAGAGGCCCCGTCCGTGCCCTCAGCGGGCGCTGCAGCCGCCGTGAAGGCCTCCAGGGCCTCCTGGGCCACGGTCATGGTCTGCGGCGGCAGGAAGGCCTTGGGCCAGTAGAAGCGCCGCACCAGGCCGGTGGCCCCAGCGGTCAGCGCCTCGGCCAGGTCCCCGGCCAGCTCCTCGTCCAGGATCTCCAGCCGCTGGTCCCAGACCGGCGTGTAGGGCGCCCACGCGCCCGCGACCAGCTGCTCGTAGCCGCCCTCGCCCTCGCGGCGCAGCAGGCCGGTGAGCAGGTCGGGGTCGTTGGCGTCGGTGAGGCCGTAGAAGCCCAGGTCCACGCAGTCGGGGCAGTCGACCTTGTCGCGGTAGCGCTCGACGGCGGAGGCGACGATGGCGTCGATGGTCTTCTCGGCCCAGGCCGCTGCGCCTGGCATCGCCGAGGCGCGCAGCTCGAACAGGTCCCAGGCGCGGATGGTGCCGGTTGACACGCGCTGGGCGAGGGAGCCCTCAGAGGAACGGGCCGCTTCGCGGAGCGTCCGAGTCGGCAGATGCTGGCGATCGAACCCAGCCATCAGCAGAGGCGGCACCCTCAGCCCTCCTGAGTCGTCACCTGCCGATCTGGTGCCACGAAGCGAGCCAGACCCTGCAGTTCCTTCACCTGGTCGCGTGTCAGCACTCTCTGCCACTGCGCCGCACTCACAGTATCGGTGAAGGAATCTGGGACCGGGACGTAATCCCAGCGATCAGCCAGCTCGTCCAGGCTGCTCGCGGAGGGCCGGATGGCGAACTGCGCGCCCTGCACGGCGGTCTTCAGGGCGTCGAAGCTGCCGGTCCCCTGGCGCAGCGCCTCGATGGCGTCGCGGACCGGCTGGACGTTCACGCCCTGGGGCTGCGGCGGACGGAAGCTCTCGGTCTCCGGCGCGACGCCCTGCTCCTCGTCGGTGCCGTAGTAGTCCTCCGCCGTCCGGGCGTCGCGGACCGGCTTCACATGCCCTCCTCGGGCTGCAGGTCGGCCACGGCCGAGGCCGACACCCCGCTGCCATCGTCCTCCGACGGGTAGAAGCCGGGCATGTTGCCCACGTCGGCCACGGTGGTCGCCGTGCCCGACAGGAACTTGGGCTCCTCACCCGAGTTGTCCCAGATGGCCCAGCGCTGGAAGACCGGCTTGATCGTGTCGAAGTTGACCGCGTTGACGCTGTTGAACTTCTCGGCCAGCGGGTCGTCCTTGGACAGCGTGTTCTTGGCGATCAGCGAGCCGGGGACCACCCGGCCGCCGAACTGCACCGCGTCCTTGGCGGCGCCCTCGGTCAGGAAGCCCTGGCGCAGCGCGTCCAGCCCGGCCTGGTGCCGCTTGGCGGCCCGCGTCGCCGAGGTGGTCGGCGGGATGTCCACGAACAGGCCGTCGACCTTGTAGCCGTTGCCGGTCTTCAGCTGCTGGACGATCTTGGCGACCCAGGGCTCCTCGCCGTCGCGCTCCCGGCCGCCCATCGTGATGTCGAAGACGACGTTGTAGCCCTCGGCGATCAGCAGCTGCTCCAGCATGTGGTTCATCTCGGAGCTGGCCTCGTGCAGCAGGGACGCCGTCTCGGCCGGGGAGAGGCCGACGATGTTGGGGAACATCCCCTTCTGCAGCATCAGCTCCTTGAAGTCGTCGGGGTTGGCGACGACCCACTCCTCCTTGCGGAGCATCCGGGCCTTCTGCATCGCGTCCAGCGTCGTGGACTTCCCGGCGCCGGGCATCCCGCCGAGCATGATCGCGCGCTTGTTCTTCGGCTTCGTCTCGTTGGCCGTGGCCGTCTGGAAGACCTCGTTGACGGTCTGCTCGAAGAACTGGTGGGCCTCCTCCGACCACAGGCCGTAGGAGTCCTTCAGCGCCTTGTCGAAGCTCAGCTTCGCCTTGATCGCGTCGTCGGTGACCTGGTTGACATAGCCCTGGTGGGCGATGAAGTCGGAGGCCGAGACGGGGCCCTGACCAGGCTTGATGACCGCCGCCTGGTCCCCGTACTCCGTGCCGTACTTCGTGGCCGCCTCCCGGTTGAACGCGCTGATCGCGCTGCTGTACTCCTCCAGCGTCTTGGCCGGGGCGTAGCTGTTGGCGGCGAACTCGTCGGCCGCCGACTGGCCCTCCACCTGCGGGTAGTGGGTGTGGCCGTCCCGCTCGCCGGTGGCCGGGTCCAGGTGCGCCTTCGGCTGCGGGGCCGTGGCGATCTTGTCGCCCAGCTGGTCCACCGGGATGATCGAGGGGTAGCCCGCCGCCTCGTCCTCCGGGACGTGCTGCGGCTTGCCGTCCGGGCCGGGGTGCACCGCGTCGAAGTAGGAGACGTAGGCGCCCTGCGGCGTCAGCCGGTCGATCTTGGCGCGGCGGCGCCGGGCGTGCGGGTCGTTCAGGCGACCCAGGTCCCCGTCACCGAAGACGTTGACCCAGGTGTCCTTGACGATGAACTGGCCGTCCTTGCCGCGCGGGTGCAGCCAGTCCTGCCACCGCGACGCCGTCAGCACGGCCGGATCCTGCAACAGACCACTGACACGCGCGCCAGCGACGATCGACGCGAACATGCCGCGCGGCGGCCGGTGCCCGGCGGCGACCAGGTCGCTGAACAGCCGGGCGCGCTGGCGCACCTGCTCGGCTGCCGCATGAGAGGGATTATAGTCCCCCGTGTCAACCGCCTGAGCTGCGGCTACATCTCCAGCTCCGCC